>SAMEA3663175__coassemble_410_pt1 | contig 11680 bp, 10 predicted proteins | sample SAMEA3663175__metabat2_high_PE_014 | metagenome-assembled genome bin SAMEA3663175 (sample SAMEA3663175) | pig gut metagenome | biome: pig gut; feature: pig-associated habitat; material: faeces | place: Denmark | collected 2012 | reverse complement strand
CACAGAATATCGGACAAAGAAAACAATATACTTATATATATATAAATAATATTTCGTAGAAGTAGTAGTAGTAACTGTTAATAAGTTAATAATCCATACAAGCCTTGTATTTACTGGATAACAGGTATTTAATAAATCTGTTTAAAGTGGCTGTATAGACTGTTGATTAATATGGGATAACTTTTCACTTGAAAAAATAAAAGATTCAAGTTAATGATTATCAACCGTAATTAACAATATTTAAACATTATATTCACAAAGATAGTCACATTAATTGATAAAAAATAACTAAAATTATCAGATTTATTAATAACTTTGTGTATAAACTTATATTTTTTTGTGGATAGATGTTGATAACTTATGAAGGATTAATCTTCTTAATAAGTACATCCACAGTAGATTTTACTGATGCATCAGTTGTAACAAGCTTGGCAATCTTCTCACTTCCATGGAGAATTGTGGTGTGATCCCTGTTGCCAAATGCCTTTCCTAAAGCCTGTACAGTTATAGGAAGCATCTGACGGCAGATATACATGGCTATCTGTCGTGGGTAAACTATTTCAGCATTACGCTTCTGGGATATAATATCGTCAGGCTTAATGTTAAAATGCTCTGCCACAATATCAATAATGACTTCTGGTGTAAGTTCTCTTACAGCATCAGGTGATATAAGGTCTTTAAGGGTCTCTTCTGCAAATTCTACTGTAATAGGTGATGTAGAAAGCTTTGCAAAAGCAGAAATCTTGGTAAGGGCTCCTTCAAGCTCACGGATACTTGATTTGATATTCTTGGCAATATAGTCTTTAACTTCATATGGAATATCATATCCTGCCAGCTCTACCTTCTTATTAATAATAGCCATCTTAGTCTCATAGGTAGGAATCTGGATATCAACAGGAAGACCCATCTCGAATCTTGTCCTTAATCTTTCATTAAGTGTTTCCATTTCTTTAGGGGGCCTGTCGGAAGATATAACAATCTGTTTACGGTCCTGATACAGAGCATTAAAGGTATGGAAGAATTCTTCCTGGGTTGTTTCCTTTCCTATTATGAATTGTATATCATCAATAAGAAGAACATCAATATTACGGTACTTCTCCCTGAATTCAGAGTTCTTCTGGTTCTTAACTGATTCAATAAGCTCATTGGTAAATGTCTCAGAAGTAACATATAATACCTTTAATGATGGGTTATTATTAATAATGAAATGAGCAATAGCCTGCATCAAATGAGTTTTACCTAATCCAACACCACCATATATAAAGAGTGGATTGTAGACCTCTCCTGGTGTTTCAGCTACCGCTAATGAAGCAGCATGGGCAATATTGTTATTATTACCTACTACAAATGTATCAAATGTATAGTTAGGATTAAGATTATGAAGACTGCTGCTGTTTTCAGCAGAAAATGCAACTTTCTTAGTGGCTTCAGTTTTTTCATTGTTCTTAATATCATTAGAAGAGACAAGAACTACTTCATACTCTCTATTCATAACTTCACATATAGTAACTTTAAGGGGAGTAAGATATTTTTTCTCTACATATGTAAATCCCATCTCATCTCCAGATATAAGAAGAGTTATCTTATTGCCAACAACAGAATAAATCTGAATAGGTTTAATCCATGTCTTAAATGAAATATCCTGAATCTCAAAATGATCTTTTAATGTTTCGAGAATAATATCCCACTTTTGTTTTAATTCTTCCATAATATATATAATTCCTTCTTGTTCTTTTAAAAAATGTAAAGATACTCCCCTATATAATATAACAAAAAGTGAAATTTATCAAGAAAAGGAAAAATTATATTGAGGAAAAAATAAAAATAATAAAATATTTTGTGGATAATTTTTGTGGAAAAATAGTATTGAAAAAAGGGTTTTTTTACAATATTTTGTAGTTTTTTGTCAATTATCCCTGTTTTATCCACAAGTTTTACACAATTTGTTGATAACTTAAGTGTAAAAAATTTACTTTATTCACTGGAAAAATCCTTTATTCTGCTTGACTTACCATAATTTAATTAATATAATATAATATCTTGTTGTTTACTATGTATAGATCTCCGTATCTGCTTACGAGGAGTAACTCTAGATAATACAGAACACTCCTGCGTATAATACAAATCGGTGTTTCTAAATTTGAATAAGATAAATATTCATACCAATTTAAGTAATTTGCTTAGATTATTATATATTGGTTAATGAAGGAGGTGCATACGCATGAAGATGACATTTCAGCCTAAGACTAGACAGAGATCTAAGGTTCATGGTTTTAGATCAAGAATGAGTACAGCAGGTGGAAGAAAGGTTTTAGCTGCTAGAAGAGCTAAGGGAAGAAAAAGACTTTCAGCTTAATTTTTTAAGTTAAGTATATGCAGATAAGTGCTCATGTAATTTCAGGATGAGCGTTTATCTGCTTTTTCATTTTTACGAAGAATTATATTTGTTTTAACAATTATTGTTGTTATTAAAGATTAATACTGTTATTGACGGTACAGCGTCACATAATTTGGAATGGTGTGAATATGAAATATCAATATTTTGAAACATTAAGGAAAAACAGTGATTTTAGAAGTGTATATAATAAGAAGAAATCTTTTGGAGACAGATATCTTGTTATGTATATTAAAGAGAACGGAACGGATACGATAAGACTTGGTGTATCTGTGAGTAAAAAAGTCGGGAACAGCATTGTCCGACACAGGCTTGCAAGACTTATAAGGGAAAGTTTCAGGCTGGAAAGCCATAGAATTACCAGAGGTCTTGATATTGTGGTGGTAGCCAGGACAAGTCTGAGTGATAAAGGTTATAAAGAAACCCATCAGTCAATGGTACATTTGTGTAAACATTTTGGTATATATAATGATGAAGAAAATCTTACTTAAAATAATATGGTTTTATCAGACAGCAATATCTCCTTATAAAGGAAGGTCATACTGTAATTATGTTCCAACGTGTTCAGCCTACGCCAGGGAAGCCATAGAAACTTATGGTGCTGCCAGGGGTGGATTTATGGCTTTGAAGCGATTTTTAAGATGTAATCCTTTTGTGAAGGGTGGTTTCGACCCTGTACCTGTAAAGGGAAAATATAAGAAGAAGATTACATTGTAGCTATATTGGAGGTATTAATTTGTACGATACAATAATTAACCCAATTGCTGCCCTCCTTGGAAAAGTAATGGATATTCTTTTCACGGGATTGAATGCAATTGGTATTGGTAATATTGCTATTGCAATTATTCTGTTCACACTGATAGTAAAAATTTGCATGCTTCCATTAACATTAAAGCAGGCAAAGATGAGTACTCTTAACTCTGTTATCCAGCCTGAAATTAAGGCAATTCAGCAGAAGTATGCAGATAAAAAAGGTGATACTAATGCTGCAATGAAGATGCAGGAGGAGACTAAGGCTGTATACGAGAAATATGGTACATCTGCCATGGGTGGATGCTGGCAGCTTCTTATCCAGTTTCCTATCTTAATGGCATTGTACAGGGTATTCCAGAGAATTCCTGTATATATTACAGAGTTGAAGGACTGTTTTATTAACATTATTGGTAATGGCAGCGATATTAAAGGTATTATGGATACTGAAGGATTTGCTGACTACATGAGTTCAACATTCCAGACATCTTCCAGAATTGCTGTAGACTGGACTAATGCTGAGGATGTAATTGTTGCAATGAATTCATTTACAGCAGACCAGTGGAACACATTAAAGGAGCATTTCGTTGAATTTGCTGATGTTATTACACAGAACCAGCATCTTATTAATGAAATGAACACTACATTTTTCGGTATTAATGTTTCACAGATTCCTACTTTAGCATTGAATGCAGCTGTACTTATTCCAATTTTTTCTGGTCTTACACAGTATATAAGTACTAAGATAATGCAGGGTAAGCAGGAAATTGATGATGAAAACCCAGCAGCAGCATCTATGAAGATGATGACTATATTCATGCCAATCATGTCTGTATTCATTGCATTTTCAGTGCCTGCAGGTCTTGGTCTTTACTGGATTGCAACAGCTGTAATCCAGACAATTATCCAGCTTATTGTTAACAGATATTATGAGAAGCTTGGTACAGACGAAATAGTAAGAAGAAACATTGAGAAGCGTAACAAAAAGCGTGCAAAGAAAGGTCTTTCACCTGAAAAGATTGCTAAGAATGCTACAGCAAGCACAAGAAATATTGATTCTATACAGAGAAATAAGGAAAGAATCGAAAAACTTCAGGCACAGAAAGAAGCTAACGATAAAAAAATTAAAGAGATTAAAGAAGCTACTTCATATTACAGTTCATCTAAATCTGGTAGTCTTGCTGAAAAAGCCGGCATGGTAGCCAGATATAATGAGAAGAACAATAAGAAGAATTAGTATCATATACTTCTAGCGAGGAGGTAAATTATGGATTATATTGAAGTATCAGGTAAGAATGTTGATGAAGCTTTAACTAATGCACTTATTCAGTTAGAGACAACATCTGATAAAGTTGAATATGAGGTTATTGAAAAGGGAAGTTCAGGTTTCCTTGGAATGTTTAATAAGCCAGCTGTTATCCGTGTAAGAAAGAAAGCAGAAGAAGTAGAGGAAACTGTAGAAACAGTTAAAAAGCCAGTTAAGAAATATTCTGATTCAAAGAATAACAATTACAAAGACGGAAAGAAGAAGTACAAGTCTGATGATAAGAAGGATGTAAAGCCAGCAGCTAAGGCTGAAGTTAAGTCAGAGGTTAAAGCTGAAGTTAAGTCAGAAGTTAAAACAGAAGTTAAGCCTGCTGAGGTTAAGCCTGAATCAGAGGATAAGGATGAGACTAAGAAAGAATCTTCAAAGTATACAACTATTATGCCTAATGAAGAGATTGAAAGAAGAATCACAACATTTTTAACAGATATGTTTAAGGCAATGGGATTTGAGGTTACCATTAAGGTTTCATTTGATGATCCTGAATGTGTATATGTTGACCTGTCAGGCCCTAACATGGGTGTACTTATTGGTAAGAGAGGACAGACTCTTGACTCAATTCAGTATCTTACAAGCCTTGTTGTAAACAAGGGTAAGGACAAGTATGTAAGAATCAAACTTGATACTGAGGATTACAGAAACAGAAGAAAAGAGACACTTGAATCTCTTGCAAGAAACATTGCATATAAGGTTAAGAGAACAAGAAGACCTGTTTCTCTTGAACCTATGAATCCATATGAGAGAAGAATTATTCACTCAGCATTACAGAATGATAAGTTCGTATCAACAAAGAGTGAGGGTGAAGAACCTTTCAGACATGTAGTTGTTTTCCTTGACAGGGAGAAGAACGGAAGATAAACGTTGTATTGATTCAGGGAGTACTTTTCGTGCTCCCTGATATTTAGTTAATATGGAAACTGCCACATAATCATTAATCAGGAGGAGAAACAGATGGAACATACTATTGCAGCTATTGCTACCAGTACCATGAGCAGTGGTGGAATCAGTGTAATAAGGCTTAGTGGTGAGGATGCAATTAAGATTGCTGATAAGATATTTAAGTCTGTTAAAGGGATTAAGCTTACAGATGTGGCAAGCCATACAGTACATTATGGACATATTGTAAGTAATGAAAAGGTAATAGATGAGGTGCTTGTTATTGTTATGAGAGCACCTAATACTTATACAAGGGAAGATGTTGTAGAAATCGACTGTCACGGTGGAATTCTTGTTACAAGAAAGGTTCTGGAAGCCTGCATTGATGCAGGTGCTTCTCCTGCCCAGCCGGGAGAATTTACTAAGAGGGCATTCTTAAATGGAAGAATTGATTTATCCCAGGCAGAGGCTGTTATTGATGTTATTAATTCTAAGAATGATTATGCCCTTAAATCTTCCGTTAACCAGCTTGATGGTGTATTGTCAAGAAAGATACGAAAAATAAGAGAGATTATCATTAATCATGTAGCATATATTGAGGCTGCATTAGATGATCCGGAGCATATATTTCTGGATAATTATGTTGATAATGTGAAAAATGATGTTGATAACTGTGTGAATATTGTGGATAACCTTGTGAAAAACGCAGAAAATGGTCGTATTATGCATGATGGAATTAACACTGTTATTTTGGGGAAAACCAATGCAGGAAAATCCAGTCTGTTAAATGCTCTTGCAAAAGAAGAAAGAGCAATTGTTACTGATATTGAAGGAACAACAAGAGATGTATTAGAGGAGCAGATTAATATTGGAGGAATTACCTTAAATCTTATTGATACTGCCGGAATTCGCAAAACAGAGGATATCGTAGAAAATATCGGTGTGGAAAAAGCTAAGAAGATAGCTTTAAATGCTGATTTAATCATATATGTTGTAGATGGTTCCAGACCACTTGATAATAATGATACTGAGATTATGGAACTAATTAAAGAAAAGAAGGTTATAGTCCTTCTTAACAAATCAGATATAGGACAGATTGTATCGAAGAATGATTTAAATTGTCTTTCATGTTATGATATAATCTCTATATCTGCCAAAGAAGAAACAGGTCTTGATAAATTGGAGGACAGTATTAAGAATCTTTTCTTTACAGGAGATATTACATCCAATGAGGAAATATATATCACTAACGCCAGACATAAATCTCTGTTAAAAGAAGCACTTAACAGCTTAAAACTTGTATCAGAGGGAATAGATAATGGTGTAAGTGAAGATTTTCTTACAATAGACCTTATGAATGGTTATGAAAAGTTAGGACTAATAATAGGTGAGGCTGTTGAAGATGACCTTGCTGACCAGATTTTCAGTAAATTCTGTATGGGTAAATAGTTGTGTAGCATAAGATATGTATTATGTTTGTACAAGTTGATAATAGAAAGGTTGGTAACATAATGGCCAATATTATTGAGAATTATGATGTTGTAGTTGTAGGTACAGGCCATGCAGGCTGTGAGGCTGCTCTTGCATGTGCAAGACTGGGCTTATCTACAATTGCATTTACTGTGAGCTGTGAAAGCATTGCCATGATGCCCTGCAATCCTAATATAGGAGGAAGCTCCAAGGGTCATCTTGTAAGAGAGATTGATGCTCTTGGTGGTGAGATGGGTAAAAATATAGATGCTACATTTATTCAATCCAAGATGCTTAACAGTTCCAAGGGACCTGCAGTTCATTCTCTCCGTGCCCAGGCTGATAAATCAGATTACAGCAGACGTATGAGAAGAGTTCTTGAAAATACAGATAATCTTCTGGTACGTCAGGCGGAGGTTTCTGAAATAATTGTTGAAGATGGCGTAATAAAGGGTGTTAAGACTGTATCTGGCGGAACATACTACGCTAAAGCAGTTGTTCTGTGTACAGGTGTATACCTTAAAGCCAGATGTATATATGGTGATGTAAGTTATGAGACCGGCCCTAACGGGCTGCTTCCGGCAACTAAACTTACCCAGTCTTTAGTTGACAATGGAATTGAAGTCAGAAGATTTAAGACAGGTACTCCTGCAAGAGTTGATAAGCGTTCCATTGACTTTAGTAAGATGACAGAGCAGTTTGGAGATGAAAGGGTTGTTCCATTCTCATTTACAACAGACCCAGAAAGTGTACAGAAGGAACAGGTATCCTGCTGGCTTACATATACCAATGAGGAAACTCACAAGATTATAAGGGATAATCTTGACCGTTCTCCACTGTATGCAGGACAGATACAGGGCACAGGACCACGTTACTGTCCTTCAATTGAGGATAAGGTAGTAAGATTTGCTGATAAAGACAGACATCAGGTATTTATTGAGCCTGAAGGCCTGTATACTAATGAGATGTATCTCGGTGGAATGTCAAGTTCTATGCCGGAGGATGTGCAGTATGCCATGTACCGCACAGTTCCGGGCCTTGAGAACGTTAAGATTGTAAGAAATGCATATGCCATAGAATATGACTGTATTAATGCCATACAGTTGAAGTCTTCCCTTGAATTCAAGGACATTAAGGGATTGTTTTCCGGCGGACAGATAAATGGAAGTTCAGGCTATGAGGAGGCGGCTGCCCAGGGAATTGTAGCAGGTATTAATGCTGCAAGGTATGTTACGGATAAAGAGCCTCTTATTCTTTCCCGTTCTGAGAGTTATATTGGTGTGTTAATTGATGACCTTGTAACTAAAGAGACATATGAGCCATACAGAATGATGACTTCCCGTGCAGAGTACAGGCTTATATTAAGACAGGATAATGCAGACCTTCGTCTGTCAAAATATGGACATCAGGTGGGGCTTATTGATGATGACAGAATGAATAAGGTTATACACAAGGAAGAACTGATTAAAGAAGAGATAGAGCGTGTTAAGCAGGTTAATATTGGTACAGGAAGCAAAGTACAGGAACTTGTAACTTCTTATGGAAGTACAGAGCTTTCAACAGGTGTGACTCTTGCCGAACTTATTAAAAGACCTGAGTTATCCTATGAAGCACTGGCACCTATTGACCCATACAGACCAGAGCTTCCTGCAGATGTGCAGGAGCAGGTTAATATTAACCTGAAATATGAAGGGTACATAGACAGACAGCTTCGTCAGGTTGAACATTTTAAGAAGCTGGAGAATAAGATTATTCCAGAGAGCCTGGATTATAATGATATTAATGGTCTTAGAAAAGAGGCTACCCAGAAGCTTAGTAAGTTCAGACCTCATTCCATCGGACAGGCTTCCAGAATATCAGGAGTCTCTCCTGCTGATATATCAGTATTGTTAGTATACCTTGAGAGTCTGAGAAGAAAATAGTGTGAAGAGAGATTTCATTGCTATTAGTGTCCCAGGAAAAGGCGGTGGAATTAAGATAGCGTGAAAATAAGCGTCTGAGGAATGGAGAATTGTATGGAAAGAGAGCAGTTTAGAAAGCTTCTTCTTGAGGAGAAGGTAGAAGTTAATGACAACCAGCTTGACCAGTTTGATGAGTACTACAGAATTCTTGTACAGTGGAATGAGTTTATGAATCTCACTGCCATTACAGATTACAGTGATGTTCTTGTTAAGCATTTTCTTGACAGTGTTTCATTAAAATATGCTGTGGATAGTCTTGCAGCTTCAGATGAAGAATGGGGAAAAGAGTTTAACAGCCTCAAATCTGTCATTGATGTGGGAACAGGTGCAGGATTTCCGGGACTTCCGTTAAAGATTGCATTTCCGGAATACAGAGTTTTACTTCTTGATTCTTTAAATAAGAGGGTAAAGTTTCTTAATGAAGTTATTACACAATTGAATATTTCGGACATAGAAGCTGTCCACAGCCGTGCAGAGGATGGTGCCAGAAATGTTAATTACAGGGAGAAGTATGATATTGGTGTATCAAGGGCTGTGGCTAATCTGTCTACGTTATGTGAATATGTTCTTCCATATGTAAGAGTTGGTGGATATTTCGTGGCATATAAGTCCGGTAATGTGGATGAAGAACTGGAAAGTTCCTTGAAAGCAATGAAAGTCCTTGGAGGGCAGCTGGTAAAGAAGTTTAAGTTCAATCTGCCAGAAACAGATATAGAAAGAACATTACTTTTCATCAAAAAAACAGGCTCCACTCCTAAGAAATATCCGAGAAAAGCCGGACTCCCAGGAAAGGAACCTATTGCGTAGGAGGTTATGGGTAAATTTAGTATTTATCAATAGATTAATTAATATGAATTATAGTATGGAATTCATTACTATCTTCTTTGTAATATTGTTCCATAATTCCATTGTATTTATCTACTATTCCATGGATGCTGTTAATGCCGTATCCATGGAATTCTTTGTCATTTTTAGTTGTATATAACCTGCCATCGGGTGAAAATGGGTCAGAATCGCAGGAATTAGTAAGTGTAATAAGAATAGATGATGAATTCTCAACATGTTTTACCCTTAATTCAATGAATGCAGCATACGCATCTTCCCACTCAGGGTCTGCAGCTTCTCTTGTTATGCAACTGTCATATGCTGTTCTGGCAGCTGATGCAGCGGTGTATGCATTATCTAAAAGATTGCAGAACAGGGAGGTTAAATCATTATCTTCGAATTTGCTTAAGGTGTTACTTCTTATATCTGCTATAAATGTTATGTTATTTTCTTTACATTTGGTGACATAACGGGAGAGAATGATATTCATGGTGTTATTATCACTTAGCCTGCAGCATACCTTCAATGCGTCACTGTTTAACATATTCCTGATGTAATTATCAACTTTTAAGGTATCTTTTTCCTGATTTAATGCAGCTATGGTATTGAGATGTTTCTTAATATCATGTATCAGAATATGCTGTTTCTCTTCCTGTGCCACAATCATTCTATAGTATTGTGCTGTATCATATTCCTTCTGTAATTGAAGCTGCATATGTGAGTATTCCAAAGATTTATGCTGGTAATGGGTCTGCATGGCAAATACAAGAATTGTAAGTATGAGAAGCAATAAAGCACACAATATGAGAATATTAAGCATCACTTCCGGCATAGAAACATTTAAGCAGATAATAATGAGAAAAACCATTATTACCGCTGATATTACGGATATTGATGAAAGATAATAAGTACCTCTGGTAGATTCCCTGGTGGCAGACTTATCCTTCATAAAGCAGCATACAAATTGTGACAGAATCAGATAAATTGTTTTATTGAGTATGAGATATAGAAGGTCACTGTTGTTAAGGGTGTCTGTATTCCTGTATCCTTTGATATACAGATGAGGGATGAGAATAACAATCAACAGCTCTGATATGCACATTAACGCAGTGAGAAAAAATGCATGAAAAATTGCTACACCAATGTTTAATTTCTTAACAGCGTATAGAAGAATTACATTTATTACTGCAAAACCAAGCGTATTAAGCAATGGATTGTATAGCAGAGAACCAGGGATGAGCAGGAGATAACATACAAAAATAAGAGGTATCTCTGTTAATCTGCTTCTTACATGTGTAAAGAGATGACAGCAATATAGATAGAATATAACAGCTTCAATAATATATATAATTGTATAGTACAGAATGTCATTCATAAAATGATTCTCTTTTCTTCATATAATCAGTATTTATAGTTGTCTGAATCCAGTATTATTCCACATGTTCAAGGTACATCAGATAAAGGGAGCGGAATTCCCGTACTTTTCGTTTGGTTATATATGCTGTGTACTGGTTGTTGTGAAGTTTGATTAATTCGTTAGTATAACTGCTAATGTATTTCAGGTTGATTATGTATGAGCGGTTACACTGATAAAAGCTTCCCTTTTTGCATAGAATTTCATTCCAGTACTGCATATTATCTACGGAATGATAGTCTTTCTGTAATGTATGAACAATGTTTACTCTTTCTTTTGGTGATGTTTCAATCATTATAATATCATCGGTTGATACTTTGTAGGAGTGTTTATTATCATTTATAATGATATGTGAAGACCTAAGATTATACTGAACCAGGGCATCATCCAGGTTCTTGTACAGTCTGTGGCTGTTTATTGGCTTGGATAAATACCTGAATACATTAAATCTCATAGCATCATCAAGATATTCAGAGAATGCAGTAACTATTATAGTGATTACATATTTATATTTCTTATGAAGTTCATTTCCAACGTATATTCCATCCAGACCCTCCATCTCGATATCCAGAAATACAATATCAGGAGTTACAGATGATTTAAGAAGTTCATCTCCAGAATTATATATAAAAAACTCAGGCTGTGGGTATGATTTCTTCTTGAAA
>SAMEA3663175__coassemble_404_pt1 | contig 11771 bp, 10 predicted proteins | sample SAMEA3663175__metabat2_high_PE_014 | metagenome-assembled genome bin SAMEA3663175 (sample SAMEA3663175) | pig gut metagenome | biome: pig gut; feature: pig-associated habitat; material: faeces | place: Denmark | collected 2012 | reverse complement strand
TAATTCGGAAAATTGCCTAATTGGTGGCGAATTGTAAAATAAACACGTCACTCTGGGACAGACACCCGAGAAAATGGGGAAGTGTGAAGTGGATAAAATTCTTTATATTTTGACGGGTACATGGTATAATTATCCTGCTTGTGTTAAGGTATGGTGCGGTTTGATGGCTTGTACCGGACGGATGGCGGATGGGATTTTAGAGATTTAAGATTAATTTACGGATAAGAAAGGTTACAACATGGAAATTAAAGATATATTAGGTAAAGACAAGGTTACATTGTCGTTTGAGGTGTTTCCTCCAAAACAGACTTCTAACAGCGAGGAGGTTGAAAGGGCTGCATATGGAGTGGCAGAGCTTAAGCCAAGTTATATGAGTGTTACATATGGAGCAGGGGGAAGTACAAGAAGCAATACTTTAAGAATTGCCCAGAAGATTCAGGATACATATGGAATCACAACAATTGCCCATCTTACGTGTGTAGGGGCTACAAAGGAGAGTATTAATTCAGCTTTGAAGGATTTAAGGGAAGCTGGTGTATCTAATATTTTAGCTTTAAGAGGAGATAAGCCGAGAGATTTCCAGGGAGAGCCATTTGTGGATTACCATTATGCTTCTGAGCTGGTGGAGGATATTAAGAGATTTGGGGGATTCTGTGTGGGAGGAGCATGTTATCCTGAGGGACATACAGATTCTGTTAACAAAAGAGAGGATATTGCCAACCTAAAGAAAAAGGTTGATGCGGGATGTGAATTTTTGACAACCCAGATGTTTTTTGATAATAACATATTCTATAATTTTCTGTTTAAGGCCAGGGAAGCGGGAATTACTGTACCTGTTATTCCTGGAATTATGCCGATTACAAGGGCTAATCAGGTGGCAAATGCAGTTTCGTTGTCAGGATGTAATGTGCCAGAGCGTTTTAAGAGTATTGTAGACAGATTTGGAGATAATCCTAAGGCGATGCAGCAGGCCGGAATCGCGTATGCCACAGACCAGATTATTGACCTGATTGCCAATGGAATTAACAATATTCATGTGTATTCAATGAATAAACCGGAAGTGGCAAAGGGAATTATGGATAATTTATCTGAAATAATAAAATAATACAAGGGATAATAACTTTGCAATTAATTGTATAATAAGGGCTGGAATATATGGATATTAATGTAAGAGAGGTTCTACGCTATCTTGGATATGGCAGGAATCAGGCGGATGAGGCAGTGATGGGAATGGTAAGTGACTGTATTGACAAAGTGCGGCAGACAGCTAATCCCAAGTCGGTCTACAGGAGATTTCCTCTTAACATAACAGATGATAATTACATTGAGGCGGCTGGTATAAGAGTTAAGAGTAACAGTCTTGCAAAGAACCTAAAGGATTGCAGTGAGGTTATATTATTTGCGGCTACACTTGGTACAGATGTGGACAGGATGCTGAACAGATATCTTAAGCTGGATATTACCAGGGCAGCAGTTTTTCAGGCTGTGGCAGCAGCGGCGGTAGAAGGGTACTGCAATGAATGTCAGAAAAAGATTGAGGAGGAGGCTGCTACAGAAGGGCTGTATGTAAGACCAAGATTCAGTCCCGGATATGGTGACCTTCCACTTAATATACAGAGCCAGTTCCTATCTGTTCTTAACACACATAAAACCATAGGGCTTACTCTGTCAGAGGGAGATATTATGATTCCTGAAAAGTCAGTTTCTGCAATTATGGGACTTAGTCACAGGAATATGAAGTGCAGCATAGAAGGCTGTGAGAGCTGCGATAAAACAGATTGCGCATACAGGCGGTAGAAAGGCATTATTACTATGAATATTAGAGACGAAATAGGCAAAAGATTACTGTTTTTTGACGGTGGAATGGGTTCACTGCTTCAGAAGAGGGGACTTCAGGCAGGGGAGCTTCCTGAAACATGGAATATTCTTAAGCCAGATGTATTAACAGAGATTCATAAAGAGTATGCAGAGGCAGGGGCTGACATAATCCTTGCCAATACATTTGGTGCAAACAGGTTCAAATATGCAGACAATCTGGAAGAGATTGTGAATGCTGCTGTTGTAAATGCCAGAGAAGGTATAAGGCTCAGTGGAAGGCAGGCATACGTCGCACTTGATGTAGGACCAACAGGTAAATTGTTAAAACCTATGGGTACACTTGACTTTGAAGAGGCAGTAGATGTGTTTGCTGATGTGGTAAAGGCAGGTGTGAAGGCTGGAGTTGATCTCATTCTGATTGAGACAATGAATGATTCCTATGAGCTTAAAGCAGCAATGCTGGCAGCAAAGGAAAATAGTGATTTACCTGTCTTTGCAACAGTAGTCTTCGATGAAAAGCATAAAATGCTTACGGGAGCCAGCCCAATGGCTATAGTTGCCATGCTTGAGGGACTTCATGCTGATGCCATTGGAATGAACTGTGGACTTGGACCAAAGGAACTCCTTCCTATATTCAGGGAAATGGCCCAGTATGCTTCTTGTCCTTTGATAATTAATCCTAATGCCGGACTTCCAAGAAATGACCACGGAAAAACCGTCTACGATGTAGGTCCGGAAGAGTTCGCAGAGGGAATGGTTCCATTTATAGAAGCAGGGGCATGGTTTGCAGGAGGATGCTGCGGAACAACTCCTGAGCATATTAAGGCTCTTGTGGACAGATGCAAAGATATGGAGATTAAGCCCCTTACTGAGAAGGATTATACTATTGTAACATCATATTCACAGGCAGTTTCTATAGGAAATAAGCCAGTAATTATCGGTGAAAGAATTAATCCTACTGGCAAGAAGAAGTTTAAACAGGCATTAAGGGACAAGGATATGGAATATATTCTTGAGGAAGGTGTTAAGCAGGCTGATTCAGGTGCTGATATTCTCGATGTAAATGTAGGACTTCCAGAAATTGATGAAGTGGAGATGATGAAGAAGACAGTTTACGAACTTCAGAGTATTCTTCCTCTCCCTCTGCAGATTGATACAACAGATCCTGTTGCTATGGAAGCAGCTTTAAGAATGTATAATGGAAAGGCAATGGTTAACTCTGTTAATGGAAAGCAGGAGGTTATGGAAAAAATATTTCCTCTTGTCCAGAAGTACGGAGGCGTAGTTGTAGGCCTGGCCCTTGATGAGGATGGAATTCCATCTACCGCAGAGGGCAGATTTGCCATTGCAGAGAAAATATATAATACCGCTGCAAAATATGGCATAAGCAGAAAAGATATTGTGATAGATGCTCTTACCATGACAATGAGTACTGATGACAATTCTGCCAATGTGACACTGGAAACGGTTAGAAGAATTAAAGAGCAGGGCGGAAGAACAGTGCTGGGGGTATCTAACATTTCATTTGGACTTCCACAGAGGGAAGTGATAACATCATCATTTTTTCTTCTTGCAATGGGAGCCGGACTTTCAGCAGGAATTATTAATCCTAATTCAGCAGCCATGAGACAGGCATATGACAGCTTCTGCGTACTGGGAGGATTCGATGCACAGTGTATGAATTATATTGAAAAATACGCTGTAGCAACACCAGTACCACCAGCAGGAACTATTTCAACTCCGGTGCAGGGAGGCAGTGCATCTGCGTCAGGTTCAGAGAACTCATCAGGCAGTGCAGGATTATCAGGAAAAACGGCAACTGGGGGAGGAACATCCCAGAATCAGCTGGAACTTTCGCTTACAGACTGCATAGTGAAGGGATTAAAGGAACAATCTTATAAAACTACAATAGAAACACTGAAAACCAAAGATGCCATGGCTGTAATTAATGAAGAACTTGTTCCTGCTCTTGATATTGTAGGAAAAGGATTTGAGAAGGGTACGGTTTTCCTTCCACAGCTTCTTATGAGTGCAGAGGCGGCTAAGGCGGGATTTGAGGCAATTAAGGAACATATGGAAAGCCAGGGCTCTGTTCAGGAGAAGAAAGCAACAATTGTAATTGCCACAGTAAAGGGTGATATTCACGATATTGGAAAGAATATTGTTAAGGTTCTGCTGGAAAACTATGGTTATGATGTAATTGATTTAGGTAAGGATGTACCGCCAGAGGTGGTAGTTGATACTGTCGTTGAGAAACATGCTCCTTTATGTGGACTCAGTGCTCTTATGACAACAACTGTGGTAAGCATGGAAGAGACAATAAAGAAGCTTCGTCAGAAAGCACCATGGTGTAAGGTGATGGTAGGCGGAGCGGTTCTTACCCAGGAATACGCAGACATGATAGGCGCAGATTTCTATGGCAAGGACGCAATGCAGTCAGTTCATTATGCAGAAGAATTATTAAATAAGTAATATGAATTGTGAGAGTTGCATTGCAACGGAGCAATTCGTATATCATTAAAATATATTAATAAATGTGGAGGATATTAATTATGAAATTTGATGTGTTACAGAAGGAAATGATTGCCGCAATGAAGGCAAGGGATAAGGCAAGAAAGGATTCTATATCGGCACTTGTTTCAGCAGCTAAAAAACTTGCTATTGATGGTGGATGCAGAGAAGATATTCCTGAAGAGATGGTAGATCAGGCAATTATGAAGGAAATGAAGAGCGTTAAAGAGCAGATTGACACATGTCCTGCTGACAGAACTGAACTTCTTGAAGAGTATAAGGCAAGACTGGCAGTATATGAGGAGTTTGCACCTAAGATGCTTTCAGAAGAAGAGGTAAAGGCTATCATTAATGAGAAGTTTGCAGATGTGGTTGCCACCAAGAATAAGGGGCAGATTATGAAAGCAGTTATGGGCGAGCTTAAGGGTAAGGCAGATGGGAAGGTAATCAATCAGGTTGTGTCAGACCTGTGCAAATAAAAGCACAGTAGAAGAGTTAATAGAATTATTAAATATGTATATCAGGTAATAAAAAAGCTGGGGGCATTATGCCAACCCAGCTTTATTTAAAGCTTTCTTTAATACTGGACCTGCTATCATGGCAAGTATCATCTTAATAAGATCGCCAGGAATGAAAGGAATAACGCCTGCCCACAGAGCTGCCTTAAAGTTCATATGTGCCTCGTATGCAAGCCAAGCAGTTCCAAATGCATAGCATACTACTGTTCCAAGAATCATTCCAACAAGGCAAAGATACCATTTTGAATAGAACTTATCGATAAAGATACCAGCTATTATAGCCAGAGGAATGAATCCGATCAGGTAACCACCGGTAGGACCGAAAAGCTTTCCAGGACCACCAGTGAAGCCTGAAAATACAGGTAGCCCAACAAGGCCGATAAGAAGATATATTACATAGCTGGCTGTTCCCTTCCATGTTCCAATAACGTACAGTGAGAAGTAGATTACAAGATTAGTAAGTGATATTGGTACAGGACCGATTGGCAGTGAAAAAGGTGCCAGTATACATGTTATTGCAGAGAAAATTGCGATTAATGCCATTGTTTTGATTGATATTTGTTCTTTTACGTTAGTGTTCATGAGTTGCTTTCCCTTTCTGCTATATTTTCTCTACGATTATAGCATGTTATTTTAAATTGTCAACTTAAAATACATAATGGTTAACAATTGTAACAGAGGCTGCGGATAACCTTGTTACAATATCAGATATTCTAAATCGCAATGTAAATCATTTTAGGTTATAATTTAATATATTTGTTTTTAATTTAATCAGGTGTTATAATCATCAAACATGCATTTTATTATGTAGATATATGATTGTTGAAAGGCATCTGGTGAGATATGAAGAAACACAGTGTAGATAAGAATAATCTTTTGTTTTCTAATAAAGCTCTAGTGGCATTATTAATCCCTATAGTTGTTGAGCAGCTTCTCAACTCATTTATGGGAATGATAGATACAATGATGGTAAGTAATGTGGGAAGCGAAGCACTGTCGGGCGTATCTTTGGTAGATTCGGTAAATAACCTGATTGTACAGCTTTTTTCTGCTATGGCTACAGGTGCAGCTATTGTGTGTTCCCACTATGTTGGAATGAGAGACAAGGAAGGCGCTAACAATGCTGCAAAGCAGGTAGTGATATCAGTTGGCGTTATTGCACTGGTTATTACGGTATTTGGCATTATATTTAAAAGACAAATACTTGGTATAATATTTGGTAGGATTGAACCTGGCGTAATGGAAAATGCTGTAATATATTTTTTCTTTACAGCTCTTTCATATCCATTCCTTGCATTGTTCAGCGCAGGTTCGGCTATTTTCAGGTCCTGTGGTAACTCAAGATATCCAATGATGGTTTCAGTAATTTCTAATGTGATTAATATTATTGGAAATTATATTCTTATATTTACATTTGATATGGGTGTAACAGGTGCGGCAATTGCTACATTTATATCAAGGGTGTTCTGTATGGTGGCTGTATTTGTTGCACTTGCAAAGCCACGACAGGATATTATGGTTAATGATTACATGAATATACGGCCAGACTGGAGCCTTATTAGAACTATTCTTGCCATAGGTATTCCTTCTGGAATCGAGAATAGTATGTTCCAGTTTGGAAAGCTGGCAATACAGTCAACTGTATCAACTATGGGCACAGCGGTAATAGCAGCACAGGCTATGACTAATATTCTGGAGGGGCTTAATGGTATATTTGGCATTGGCGTTGGAATGTGCCTTATGACCGTGGTTGGACAGTGCATGGGTGCTGGAAGAAAAGAAGAGGCAAGATATTATATTATTAAGTTATGTCTTATTGCAGAAGTGGGAATTACCATATCTTGTCTTCTGGTGTATGTCCTGGTAAGACCAGTTACTGTTATTGCAGGAATGGAGAGCACCAGTGCAGCATTGTGTATTGAGATGATGACGGCAATTACTATTGTTAAGCCGTTAATATGGACTGGTTCATTTGTTCCTGCCTATGGATTAAGGGCAGCAGGAGATGTGAAGTTCTCCATGACTACATCTATTATTACCATGTGGGGCTGCCGTGTTGCCCTGTGTATATTCCTTGTAAGAACATACAATATGGGACCTATGGCTGTATGGTATGGAATGTTTGCTGACTGGGCTCTAAGGAGTGTTATATTCTTTTCAAGATTTTTGAGTGGAAAGTGGATGAAGAAAGAGGTTATTAAGAATTGAAGTTATCTCTCAAAAATGTTATTATTAAAAGAAAAACAAGGGAGAGGTCGTATGAACGAGAAAAATCAAGAGGCTGTCCGCGATGCGAAGCAGCTGGGTATTCCAAAGATGCTGCTTTTAGGTTTGCAGCACATGTTTGCTATGTTCGGAGCTACAATTTTAGTTCCAATTCTGGTGTCTGGATATTTCCAGGCAGCATGTAATGAGCCTTTAACAAAAGGCTTAGTCGTATCAGTTACACTGTTCTGTGCAGGTTGTGGTACACTTATTTTCCATGTATGTTCCAAGATGAAGGTTCCTGCATTCCTTGGTTCATCTTTTGCTTTTCTTGGAGGTTTCTATACAATAGCTAATCTTCAGACAGGTATCTACCAGAATATGTCAGTCAACGATAAGGCAGCGTATGCCTGTGGTGGTGTTGTAGTGGCTGGATTTCTGTATTTAGTTGTGGCACTTATCTTTAAGCTGGTAGGTGTTAACAGGGTTATGAAGTTTCTTCCACCAGTTGTAACAGGACCAATCATTATCTGCATTGGTTTGTCATTAGCATCATCAGCTATCTCTAATGCTTCAAATAACTGGCTTCTTGCCATAGTTGCCCTGGCTGTAATCATCGTATTTAACATATGGGGAAAAGGAATGTTTAAGATTATTCCTATACTTATGGGCGTGGTTATCTCATATGTTTTTGCTCTGATTCTTAATGCATTTGGTGTTACTAATCCAGACGGTTCAGCAATCATTAATTTTGCTTCTGTTACATCATCTGGCTGGGTTGGTCTTCCTAAGTTCCAGATATGCAAGTTTGATGTTACAGCGATTCTTGTTATGGCACCTATTGCTATTGCCACAATGATGGAGCATGTTGGTGACATGTCAGCAATATCTGCTACAGTTAATGAGAATTTCATTGTGGAACCAGGTCTTCACCGTACATTATTAGGTGATGGTCTTGCTACTATGTTTGCAGGTGTTATAGGAGGACCAGCTAATACAAGCTATGGTGAGAATACCGGCGTATTGGAGCTTTCAAAGGTTTATGACCCTGTAGTTATAAGAATTGCAGCAATATTTGCTATAGTTCTTTCATTCATTCCTAAGTTTTCAGCAATTATTTCTACAATGCCAGCAGCAATTATTGGAGGAGTATCATTTATGCTTTATGGTATGATTTCTGCAATTGGTGTAAGAAATATAGTTGAGAATAAGGTTGATCTTACTAAGTCACGTAACCTTATTATTGCAGGTGTAATATTTGTGTGTGGCTTAGGCTTCTCTAATGGTCTTACATTTACAGTGGGAGGAACATCTATCACACTTACAGCTCTTGCTATTGCAGCAATTGCTGGAGTTATTCTCAATGCAGTATTACCTGGAAATGATTATGAGTTTGGTGTTAATCCTGATGGTGACAGAAGCCGTGGAATATTTATAAAGAATAACGATAACAAGTAAAGAGAGGAGGATTACCGTGAATTATAAAGAAGAAAAGAACATTACTATCTTCGAGCATCCACTTATACAGCACAAAATCTCACTGCTTAGAGATAAGAATACTGGAACTAATGAGTTCAGAAAGCTTGTTGAAGAGATTGCCATGCTTGAGGGATTTGAAGCAATGGGAGATTTGGAACTTAAGGATGTTGAGATTGAGACTCCAATTGAAAAGTGTATGACTCCTATGGTGGCAGGCAGAAAGCTTGCGATTGTACCAATATTAAGAGCTGGTCTTGGTATGGTTTCTGGAATTCTTGCCCTTGTGCCAACTGCTAAGGTTGGACATATTGGTATGTACAGAGATGAAGAGACGCATGAGCCTCATGAATATTACTGTAAGCTTCCTAATCCTATTGAGGAGCGTCTTATTATAGTAACTGACCCAATGCTGGCTACAGGCGGCTCTGCTGTGGATGCCATCAACCAGATTAAGAAGCATGGTGGAAAGAAGATTAAATTCATGTGTATTATCGCAGCGCCAGAAGGCCTTGAGAAGCTTCATAAAGCTCATCCTGATGTTCAGATATATGTTGGACATCTGGACAGGGAACTTAATGAGAATGCTTATATCTGCCCTGGACTTGGTGATGCGGGAGACAGAATTTTCGGAACGAAATAAGCTATACTTAAGGTTATGACCCCTTGAATACAGGAGGATTTGTGCATGCAGAAGTCAGATGTGATAATTATTGGAGCAGGTCCTGGTGGAATATTTGCGGCCTATGAACTTCTAAAGATAAATAAAGATATTTCAATAACTGTGTTTGAAGCAGGACATAGTCTTGATAAAAGAAAGTGCCCTATAGATGGTGATAAGATTAAAAGCTGTATACATTGTCAGAGCTGTTCAATTATGAGCGGCTTTGGCGGTGCAGGGGCATTTTCTGATGGAAAGTATAACATAACTAATGATTTTGGCGGAACCCTCTACGAGTATATAGGTAAAAAAGAAGCAATTGACCTTATGAAATACGTTGATGAGATTAATATGAGTCATGGTGGTGAGGGGACAAAGCTGTATTCTACAGCAGGGACAGATATTAAAAAGGTCTGCCTGCAGAATAAGTTAAAGCTTCTGGATGCTTCAGTACGCCACCTGGGAACAGATATTAATTATGTGGTTCTTAAGAATATCTATAATGAGCTTAAAGATAAGGTAGATTTTCATTTTGATGAAGCTGCCCTTACTATTGAGAGCAGGGGTGAGGGATTTGTCATCAACACTAAGAATGATTCATATACCTGCGACAAATGTATTGTTTCAGTGGGGCGTGTTGGAAGTAAGTGGATGGAGCGGGTTTGCAAAGAACTGGATATTCCTACGAAATCCAACAGAGTCGATATCGGTGTAAGGGTTGAGCTTCCTGCGGTTATATTTTCACATCTTACAGATGAACTTTACGAGAGTAAAATTGTCTACAGAACACACCAGTTTGAGGATAATGTACGGACCTTCTGTATGAATCCACATGGTATTGTGGTTACTGAGAATACCAACGGAATACTTACAGTTAACGGACATAGCTATGAATCTGCAGACAAGCAGACAGATAACACCAATTTTGCCCTTCTGGTGGCAAAACATTTTTCGGAGCCATTTAAAGACAGCAACGGATATGGTGAAAGTATTGCGAGACTTTCCAATATGCTTGGTGGTGGTGTAATTGTACAGAGATTCGGCGATTTAGTCAGAGGAAGACGAAGTAACGAAAAAAGAATTGCAGAGGGAATGGTAACGCCTACACTGTCTGCTACACCGGGTGATTTAAGCCTTGTTCTTCCGAAGAGAATTCTTGATGGAATTATTGAGATGATTTATGCTTTGGACAAGATTGCTCCGGGAACAGCTAATGATGACACTCTGCTTTATGGAGTGGAGGTTAAGTTCTACAATATGGAGGTAGAACTTAATAACAATCTGGAAAGCAGGTATAAGGGACTGTATATTATTGGAGACGGAAGTGGCGTGACTCATTCTCTGTCACATGCTTCTGCCAGTGGCGTATACGTTGCCAGGGACATTCTTGGTGAACGTGATGGAGATGGAATTTTGACAGAATGTTTAAGGTGAATTTTCGTAATGTAACAGACGGGGGTGTGGTATATGAGTGATGTAGTGCATACAAAAGGACCATTTATCGACCTTCATGCCCATCTTGACGGTTCAATAACAGCTGATATTGCAAGAAAGCTGGCTGATGTGCAGAATATAGATATTCCCTGGGATGACACCCAGCTTGTGGATATGTTGTCTGTGCCGGAATCCTGTGAAAGCCTGAATGATTTCCTTAAGTGTTTTGAGTTTCCGCTTACACTTTTACAGACAAAGCGGGGAATAAGTGAGGCTGTATACCTTGTGTTAGAAAGTATGGAGAAAGCAGGTACTGTATATGCCGAAATAAGATTTGCACCGGCACTTCATACAAGAGAGGGACTTACACAGGAAGAAGTTATTGAGGCTGCCCTTGAAGGGCTTAACAGAGCACATATTTTCTCTAATCTTATTCTCTGCTGTATGAGAGGTCAGGGGAATGAGGATGATAACAGACTGACGGTTGAACTTGCAAGAAAGTTTCTTGTAAGGAACAGGGGCGTGGTTGCTGTTGACCTTGCGGGAGCGGAAGCCCTGTATCCTACAGATAGTTACAGACAGCTTTTTGCTATGGTTAAGGAATATGGTATACCATTTACAATACATGCAGGAGAGGCGGCAGGACCTGAAAGTGTTAAAGCAGCAATTGAAATGGGAGCTGTAAGAATCGGACATGGCGTGAGAGCTGTATATGATAACAACATTCTTAATTTAATTAAGGAGAAGGGTATAGTTCTGGAGATGTGTCCTACAAGTAACAGGCAGACAAGGGCTGTGGAAGATATGAGTAAATATCCTCTGGTTAAGTACCTTGATATGGGCATTAAAGTTACTGTTAACACAGATGACTGCGCCATAGAAAGGACGGATATATCCAGGGAATTTGAATATATAAGGTCTGCTTGTGGCATTACCAGACAACAGGAGGATACGCTGTATTATAATGCTGTTGATGGTGCATTTACAGATGAGGAAACTAAAAATAAACTTAGAAAACTAATATTGCAATAAAGGATTTATTGTGATATTATATCACAAGAGTGAGGCGTGAGCCGCACGAAGGGGTACACCACCGCGGGTGTAGTTCCTTCGTGCGGCTTTTTTGCTGCAAAAACCCGGCGAGTGAA
>SAMEA3663175__coassemble_403_pt1 | contig 11782 bp, 11 predicted proteins | sample SAMEA3663175__metabat2_high_PE_014 | metagenome-assembled genome bin SAMEA3663175 (sample SAMEA3663175) | pig gut metagenome | biome: pig gut; feature: pig-associated habitat; material: faeces | place: Denmark | collected 2012 | reverse complement strand
ATTTTTTTATAGTAGTTTTAATATTAAGAAACCAGTAAAGAATATAATTTTACTGCTATTAATGGGAATTCTTGCTTTTTTAGTTACTTTTCTTGTTAATATTAACAGCATGAGTGGTATTGCAAGTAAAAATTGTTCCTTTGCCTCTGCATGTAAGGTCCTTGCATATATTACCGGATATAATGAAAAAGATGGTTCTGAAAAAATAGATTATTACGGTATTACTACATCCTACTGGTTTACAGATTATTATAATTATCTATGTGAAATTGGAATGTTTCCTAAAGATATACTATCAGAAAATAAAGTGGACAGGGCACTGATGGAAAGTGACCTTAATTATGTATATAAATATTTGGGAATAAATGCAACCATTGATGAAAAAAAAGACAGAGCCATCTCTAATGAAGCTTTTATCAATATTATCAATAACAATATAGATAAGTTTCCACAGGGAAATAAGCTCATTAGTATTAATGTGGGTATTGTTGCAACCAGCGGTGAAGCAGATTCCACAGATAGTGTATTTAATGAACCATACACAGTATGTACTAATAAAGGTTCATTTCATTACAAAGGTCTTAATCTTACTGGTTTCAAGGATAAAACCATTGAGGTATTAGTTGTGGATGATGAAATTCTTATGATTAAGGATATTATTGATGACAAAACTACATTTAAAAATGTCTGGATTTCGGATTTCTATGATAATACATTGTTTGTTAATATGTATGGTGTTAACAGGGAATTTAAGATAGGTGGTACATCAGAAAATGTAACTGGAATGATTGCTGACATTGAAATAAAGGATGGTAAATTAATTGGAATTACAATTAAGAAAAATATAACAGACACTAATGTAAGAATATTGCTGTATAATTCAAAATCAGATTCAGTTATTCATGATGATGTTGTTATTACATCAGATAACATATTCTACACCCAGAGCAAAGATTATATCGAGGAACATCAGCCTGGTGAACAGATTACAATATCACAGGAAGATGTGTCAGAAGGAGAAATGAATGTACATTCTAAAGATAATGGACAGATTCAGATTCTGTCAATAAACAAAAGTCAGGGAAATCCATGCTATGAAGGAAATATTAATATATATTCTAATGATAATGGTGTTGTTATTGTTAATGAATTACCTATTGAGAGTTATCTTAAGAGAGTTGTTCCCAGTGAGATGCCTTCTAGTTTTGGTGTTGAAGCTTTAAAAGTGCAGACAGTTTGTGCCAGAAGCTACGCCTATGCTCATCTGGAAAGTTATGCATACCCTGAATATATGGCTCATATGGATGATACTGTTAATTTTCAGGTATATAATAATACAGTGGAAAAACCTGAAGCTAATGAAGCCATTACTGCAACATGTGGAAAAATGCTTTACTATGCAGATCAGATTGTAACTGCATATTATTACTCAACATCTTGCGGGGCAGGAACAGATGTAAGTCTCTGGGGCAGTAACCCTGCAAGCTATCCATATTATGTAAGCCGTGAGATAACTTCAACGGAACAGGGTATAGATTTATCGGATGAGAACAGTTTCAGAAGTTTTATTAAGAATGAGAATAAAAATGACTATGATTATGGATGTAAGTATTACAGGTGGAATAATAATATTAAATCCATAGAAATCAATAAGAATTTGAATAGCATGGGATATTCAGAAATTGGTAATGTTAAAAGCATCAGGATAAATAACCGTGTATCGGGAGGTGCTGTTAATAATATTACAATATGTGGTTCGAAAGCAGATGTAAATCTTTCAAGTGAAGGAGAGATAAGGAAAGTATTTAATCTTCCAAGCGCGTTTTTTATAGTGGACTCCAGTGGACAGGGAAGTGAAAAAACATTTACATTTACTGGTGGCGGATATGGCCATGGTATTGGAATGAGTCAGAATGCAGTAAAGAAAATGGCTGATAACGGCATGGATTATGTTTCAATTCTCAATTTCTTCTATGCTGGAACCACTGTCTTTTAATTTCCTGTATTCTGTAAGGAAAACATTTAGTTCTGCACCAAGAAACAGAATTATCATACAAAAATACAGCCAGATTAATGCGAAAATAAGAGTTGATACTGTTCCATACATAGAGGAAAAATTACTTGAATGGTTTGTATATAAAGAATATACAAAAGAAAATATAAGCCATCCAATTGATGCTGTTATAGCTCCAGGAAGTTCATTTATGAATTTTGTTTTTCTTTTTGGAATAAAAGTATACATAGCCAGAAAGATAATCATGAGAATTCCTGGAAATAGCAGAGATTTGTTATTGAAAACAGATTTAAATAAAGCTGCTATTTTTGGTACAAACATGTCTAACACAATTATCAGGTGCTTTCCAAATACAAACATGAGTAGTGTGCATACAATTATTAATAGTAAAACTATGGTATAAAGTGTGGAAAAAATCCTTGAAATAATCCATCCCTGTTTTTTCTTAGTACCATATATCTTGTTAAAGCCCAGAAGAATTGCAGTGAATCCTTTTCCTGCAGACCAGAGAGCGATTATTGTTGTAACAGAAATTATTGCAACATTACTGTTATAATATATATCATTAATAATTGATGTGATAATTGGAGAAAGCTTTGCTGGAAAAACACCGCTGACAATTTCAATGATGGCATCTGGTGTAATTGGAAGGTACTTAATAAGACTCATGAGGATGAGAATGAATGGAACAAAGCTCAGTAAAAGGAAAAAGCAGGACTGGGCAGCGTATCCTGTAAGATTATCATCACTGATTTTGTTAAATACTGTTAATATTATATTTTTACTCTTTTCTAATTTGTTCTTATCCATTGTTCCCTCCACTTACTTTTAAAATTATATTATATTTTTAAAGAATATTCAAAGAAATAATTTGCAAATATAAAAAGATTTCGTTACAATATAGGTTGCGTTTATAGGCGCATAATCAGATTTTGATGTAAAATATACGGAGCTGTTATGGGAATTAATGTTAAACTGCAGGTGTTTGAAGGCCCTTTGGATTTGCTTCTTCACCTGATTGATAAGAATAAAGTTAATATATATGATATTCCGATTGTTATGATTACTGAACAATATATGGAATACGTTAATTCCATGGATAAGGAAGATTTGGATGTTGTTAGTGAATTCCTTGTTATGGCAGCAACACTTCTTGATATTAAGTCAAGGATGCTACTTCCTCAGGAGGTTAATGAAGAAGGCGAATTAGAAGACCCAAGAGCTGAACTTGTGGAAAAACTTCTTGAGTATAAGTTGTTTAAGTATATGTCTTATGAACTTAAGGATAAACAGGTTGATGCTGAAAAGTCATTTTACAAGGAGGCAACAATGCCACCTGAAGTAGAGGCTTATAAACCCCCAATGGATATGGATGAACTAGTGGGAGATACAACACTGGCAATGCTTAATTCTATCTTCCAGGACGTAATGAAACGTCAGGAGGAAAAAATAGATCCTATCCGAAGTAAGTTTGGCAAGATTGAGAAAGAGAAGGTCAGCATGGCTGACAAAGCACTTGAAGTAAAAGAATTTATATCAAAGCATAGAGTTTTTTCTTTCAGACAGATGCTAATTAATAACAATTCGAAGGAATCGGTTATAGTTACATTTTTAGTTATGCTTGAATTGATTAAAACAGGAATTGTGCAGGTATCACAGGATTCAACATGCAGTGATATCAGCATTACAGTTGTAGGTAACCCTGAGAATATGACAGATATTTCTGATGAATAATAATAGAATTGGAGCTGATAGTATGGATATGGATAGAATTGAAGCTGTAATAGAGGCGGTTTTGTTTGCTATGGGTGATTCTGTGCCTGTGGACAAGCTGGCGGTTGCTATTGGTCATGATGAAGAGACAACAGTCAAAATTATTCATAATATGATGGACAAATATGAATCATCAGACAGAGGAATAAAGATTATTGAACTGGAAAATGCCTTCCAGATGTGTACTAAACAGGAGTTTTATGAGGATTTGATTAAAGTGCAGCCGCTCCGAGAAAATATGTACTTACGGATGTTCTTCTGGAAACTCTTTCAATTATTGCGTATAAACAGCCAATTACTAAGATGGAGATTGAGAAAATCCGTGGAGTAAGCTGTGAACATGCGGTTAATAAACTGGTTGAATATGAGCTGGTTAAAGAACTGGGGCGTCTTGATGCACCAGGAAGACCAATGCTTTTCGGAACAACTGAGGAATTCTTAAGAGCATTTGGTGTTACATCAATTGAGGAATTACCAGCAATCAGCGAAGATATTATTGAAAAATTTAAAGATGAAGCTGAGATGGAAATAAGTCGTGATTCGTCACAGGATGATTATGATGAAAATCAGCTTACTCTTGATATTTAACTATTTATAATTGATGTAAGTGAAAGGTGGTTAAGTAACATGGAAAGAAAAGTAGCATGGAATGAGTATGATGAAGAAGGCAGAAATAATGTCTTTGATTTTGCGAAAAAATATACTAAATTCATATCTGACTGTAAAACTGAAAGAGAGTGCGTAAAAGAAACCGTTGCGCTGGCAAAGAAAGCAGGGTACAAAGATTTAAATGACTATATAAAAAAGAATAAAAGACTTAATCCAGGTGACAGAGTGTATGCAGTTAATAAAGAAAAGGCTGTAGTTTTATTCTCTATTGGAAAAAAGCCAATGGAAGAAGGAATGAATATTCTTGGGGCACATATTGATTCTCCAAGACTTGATATTAAGCAGAACCCTCTCTATGAGGATTCAGGACTTGTTCTTCTGGATACCCATTATTATGGTGGAATCAAGAAATATCAATGGGTTGCTCTTCCTATGGCTCTTCACGGAGTTGTAGCACTTAAATCAGGTAAGGTAATAGAGGTTGCCATTGGTGAGAAAGGGACAGACCCTGTAATTGGAGTGTCTGACCTTTTAATTCATCTTGCAGCTGAGCAGATGCAGAAGAAAGGTGATAAAGTAGTTGAGGGCGAAGATCTTAATGTCCTTGTTGGCAGCATGCCTCCATTAAAAAATGATGATACTAAACTTTCAGATGATGATAAAAATGATAATCATACTGATAAAGAGCCGGTAAAGAAAGCTATTCTTGCTCTGTTAAAAGCTGAATATGGAATTGAGGAAGAAGATTTCCAGTCAGCAGAACTTTGTGTTGTACCAGCCGGACCTGCAAGGGATTACGGATTTGACAGAAGTATGATTATGGGATATGGACATGATGATAAAGTATGTGCTTATCCTTCACTTATTGCCCAATTGGAGTCTGTTAACCCAGACAGAACCAGCTGCTGCATTCTTGTTGACAAAGAAGAGATAGGAAGTGTTGGTGCTACAGGAATGCATTCCAGATTCTTTGAAAATAGTGTTGCAGAAGTTCTTGACAGGCTTGGTCAGTTTTCAGATCTTGCATTAAGAAGAACCCTTGCAAATTCAAACATGCTTTCATCAGATGTTAATTCTGCATATGATCCAAATTACGCTGGTGTAAGTGAGAAGAAAAACACAGCTTATTTTGGCAAAGGAGTTATATTTATTAAATATACAGGCTCAAGAGGTAAGAGCGGTTCTAATGATGCATCTGCTGAATATATTGCCAGATTAAGGAAAATAATGGATGATGCAGGAATAATATATCAAACAGCAGAACTTGGAAAGGTTGATGCTGGTGGTGGTGGAACAATTGCGTATATCATGGGGAACTATGGAATGAATGTAATTGACTGTGGCGTTGGTGTCCAGAATATGCACGCACCATATGAGGTAATTAGCAAAGTGGATTTGTATGAGACATACAGAGGCTATAAAGTATTTCTTGAAAAATGCTGATATTGTAAGCGTGGAACGGAGAAAAATATGAAGTGGAATAAGTATTCAATTAAAACTACAACAGAAGCTGTGGATTTAATCAGCTGTATGTTAAGTGAATATGGAATTGAAGGCATAGAGATTGAAGACAATGTTCAGCTTACTCAGGAGGAAGCGAAAACGATGTTTGTAGATTTTATTCCGGAACTTCCACCTGATGATGGCACTGCCAGGGTTAATTTCTATGTAGATTCTGATGAAGATGATAATACAATTCTTGATAAGGTGAAGGAAGGACTTGAAGAACTAAGAACATTTACAGACGTTGGAGAGGGCACAATAACAGAAAGCCAGACAGAAGATAAAGACTGGATTAATAACTGGAAACAGTACTGGCATACTTTCTCCATTGGAGATTTATATATTAAGCCAACGTGGGAAGAAGTAACTGAAGAAATGAAAGGTCATCCTGTTCTCTCCATTGACCCTGGGACTGCATTTGGAACAGGTTCCCATGAAACAACAAGAATGGTTATCAGGCAGCTTCAGAAATATACCACACAAAACTGTCAGGTGCTGGATGTGGGTTGTGGAAGTGGTATTTTGTCTGTTGTTGCGTTGAAATATGGCGCATCACATGCTCTGGGAACTGACCTTGACCCTAATGCAATTATAGCTTCAAAGGAAAATGCACAGCAGAATAATATTAATGAAGCTGATTTAGAGGTTATTGAAGGAAATATAATAGATGATACTGAAATACAGGACAGATGTGGTTATGAATGTTATGATATTGTGTGTGCAAATATTCTTGCTGATGTCCTTATACCTTTATCATCAGAAATAACAAAACATATGAAACATGGGGCATATTTCATTACTTCTGGAATAATTGATTCCAGGGAGAATGATGTTGCAGATGCGTTTAGAAATAACCCTGAACTTGATATTGTTGAGATAAATCATGATGGAGAGTGGGTTAATATTACAGCAGTAAGAAAGTAGGAATATAATGTATCATTTTTTTGCCCAGCATGAGAACATTCATCAGGAATATATTGATATTGTTGGAAGTGACGTCAATCATCTTAAAAATGTATTGCGGCTTACTGTGGGAGATAACATATTAATCAGCAGCGGTGATAATGAGGATTACACATGCTGTATTTCACAGATAGATAATGATTATGTAAGAGCAGATATTATACAAACAGATTGTGTAGGAAGAGAACTTCCTGTGAAAGTTTATCTGTTTCAGGGGTTGCCTAAAAGTGACAAAATGGAACTGATTATTCAGAAGATGATAGAACTAGGTGCATATGAGATTGTTCCTGTATCTATGAAAAGGTGTGTTGTCAAGCTTGATAATAAGAAATCAAAATCAAAAGTAGAAAGATGGAATACAATTTCCCAATCAGCTGCTAAACAGAGTAAAAGGAGCATCATTCCAGTTGTAACAGATGTGATGACATTTAAAGATGCTGTACAATATGCAAAGAAGTTAGATGTAAAATTATTACCTTATGAATGTGCCCAGGGTATGGATTATACCAGGCAGATGGTGGAATCTGTTAAGGAAGGGCAGAGTGTGGGGATATTTATTGGACCTGAAGGTGGATTTGATTTGGAAGAACTTTCATATGCAGAGTCTGCTGGCTGGAATGTGATTACTCTTGGAAAGAGAATACTGCGTACTGAAACAGCCGGAATGATGTTAATGTCAGTTCTAATGTATAATTTTGAAAAGTAATGTGGCAGATGCTACAGAAATGAGGCATATATGGAAGTATATCTTGATAATGCGGCAACCACCAAAGCTGCAAAAGAAGTAGTTGATATGGTGTCCAAGGTAATGCTTGAGGATTATGGTAATCCTTCATCAAAGCATATAAAGGGTGTTACTGCAGAGAATTATATTAAGGAAACTGCTTCAATTATTGCGAAATCATTAAAATGTCAGGAAAAGGAAATTGTGTTTACTTCTGGTGGAACAGAATCCAATAACATGGCAATAATTGGTGCAGCTATGGCAAACAAAAGGAAGGGAAATCATGTCATTGTATCTGGAATAGAACATTCTTCTGTTAAGGAACCATTTCTATATTTGGAAGACAATGGTTTTAGGGTGACATTTCTTCCTGTTGATTCTGATGGAGTTATTTCACTGGATGCTTTGAAAGAAGCCCTTGATGATGAAACTATACTGGTTTCTGTCATGATGGTTAATAATGAGATAGGTACCATTGAACCTATAGGTGAAATAGGAGATATTGTTAAGAAATATAATCAGGATATTATATTCCATGTTGATGCTATCCAGGCGTATGGTAAACTTAGGATTATTCCTAAAAGACTTGGAATTGATCTCCTTACAGTGAGCGGACATAAAATTCATGGTCCAAAAGGAACTGGATTTATATACATCAGGGAAAAAACCAAACTTAAGCCAATAATACTGGGCGGTGGCCAGCAGAAGGGAATGAGGTCAGGAACAGAGAATGTTCCGGGAATAGCCGGATTGGGAAAAGCTGTTGAATTAATATACAATTCAGCTTTTGAAGAAAAGACAGAGGCAATGTATGAACTACGAAGGTGGTTTATCAGTTGTTTAAAGGAAATAGAGGGCGTTAAAATAAACGGAAGAGAAGATGAACAAGCTGCTCCTCATGTGGTTAGTGTCAGCTTCGATGGTATCAGGGCAGAGGTTCTTTTACATGCTCTTGAGGACAAGGGAATATATGTGTCTTCAGGTTCTGCCTGTTCCTCTAACAGACCGGGACTGAGTTCAACTCTTGTTGCCATTGGACTTGCTAAAGATCTGCTTGATTCGACACTCAGATTTAGTTTTTCATATGAGACAACTAAGGAAGAACTAAAATATACTGTTGATGTACTTAAGGAGCTTCTTCCGGTCCTAAGAAAATATCGTAATTATTGATTGTAATAGTTGATTGGAGATAATATGTATAAAGCTTTTTTAATTAAATATGGTGAAATCGGTGTAAAGGGTAAAAATAGATATCTTTTTGAGGATGCGCTTGTAAGGCAGATTCGGTATGCTTTAAAGGATATTGATGGGGATTTTACTGTGTCCAAGGAAAATGGCAGAGTGTATGCAACAGCTGGTTCGGATTTTGATTATGATGAAGCGGTTGAAGCATTATCAAGAGTTTTTGGTATAATTGGTATCTGTCCTGTCGTTCAGATTGATGATAATGGATTTGATGATCTTGCAGAGCATGTAATTAAATACATAGATATGGCTTATCCTGACAAGAATTTTTCTTTTAAAGTTAATGCCCGAAGAGCCAGAAAGAATTATCCATTAGATTCAATGGAGATTAATATGGAACTTGGAGAAAGGATTCTTAATGCATTTCCTGAACTTAAGGTTGATGTCCATAATCCGGATGTACTTTTACAGGTTGAGATTAGAAATGTTATTAATATATATTCTGACGAAATTCCTGGACCAGGAGGAATGCCTACAGGTACAGCTGGAAAGGCTATGCTTCTGTTGTCTGGAGGAATTGACAGTCCGGTGGCAGGATATATGATTGCAAAAAGGGGCGTGTCACTTGAAGCAACATATTTTCATGCACCTCCATATACAAGTGAGCGTGCAAAGCTTAAGGTTGTGGAATTAGCAAAGCTTGTTGCCAGATACTCAGGTCCAATTACTCTTAATGTAGTTAATTTTACTGATATACAGCTTGCAATATACGAAAAGTGTCCTCATGATGAGCTTACGATTATTATGAGGCGTTACATGATGAAAATTGCAGAAAAACTGGCAAAAGACAGTGGATGTCTTGGCCTTATTACAGGAGAGAGTATAGGACAGGTTGCAAGCCAGACTATGCACAGTCTGTATTGTACTAATGAGGTATGTACATTGCCGGTTTTCAGACCAGTAATCGGATTTGACAAGCAGGATATTATCGATATATCTGAAAAGATTGGAACATATGAAACATCAATACTTCCATTCGAAGACTGCTGTACTATATTTGTTGCAAAGCATCCTGTAACCAAACCTAATCTTAATATTATTAAGAATGATGAACACCATCTTGATGATGTTATAGATGACCTTATGAATAAGGCATTGGATACAGTTGAAAAGATTGTTATAGAATAGAAAATAGCGTCTGTTCATAAAGGAACGGACGCTATTCGAATAACTGAAACAATTATGTAACACTGCTATACCATGTATGGAGCGAGAACAGAAAGGATAGTATCTACCTCGTTATCTGCATGGATATTTAACTCAATTGGTTTTGACAAATCAAGACTGAATATACCCATAATTGATTTAGCGTCAATAACATATCTTCCTGACACTAAATCAAAGTCTACATCAAATTTGGTAATATCATTAACGAATGATTTTACCTTATCAATTGAGTTAAGTGAAATCTGAACAGTTTTCATATAAAAAACCTCCTGAAGTAACTATTATTAATATTATAATAAGATTTTACTGGAGCTATGTCAATGGAAAGAGGAGATATTTAATGAATAAAGTTGCAATTCATAACTTAGGATGTAAAGTTAATTCATATGAGTCGGAATCAATGGAACAGCTTCTTAAGAAAGCTGGTTTCGAAATTATTCCTTTTGATGAAAATGAAGTGGCTGATATTTATATTATTAACACATGTTCAGTAACTAATATTGCTGACAGGAAATCAAGACAGATGCTTCATAAAGCTAAAAAGATGAATCCAGATGCAATTGTAATTGCTGCCGGATGTTATGTTAATGCCGATGTAGAAAAGGCAGCCCAGGATAACTCGGTCGACATTGTTCTTGGCAATAACAATAAAATAAATATTGTTGAGGTTATCAGGCAGTATTGTCAGGACCATAATAAAAACAGACTTGTTACTGATATTAATTCAGAAAGCAGTTATGAAGAACTTAAAATTGATGAAGTTAATGAACATACAAGAGCATATATTAAGATTCAGGATGGATGCAACCAGTTTTGTTCATACTGTATTATTCCATATACCAGAGGAAGAATCAGAAGCAGGCTTTTGCCTGATATTTTGGATGAAGTAAGAGTACTGGTTGAAAAAGGATACAAAGAAATTGTTCTCACAGGTATTCATCTTTCATCATATGGTATGGATAATAACTGTGGTTCTTTACTTGAAGTTATTGTAGAGTTGAGTAAAATTGATAAACTTGAAAGAATAAGACTTGGTTCTTTAGAGCCAAGGATAATAACAGAGGAATTTGTTTCTACCATAAGCAGTATCAGTAAGGTGTGTCCTCATTTTCATCTTTCCCTTCAAAGTGGGTGTGATACAGTTCTGAAAAGAATGAATAGAAAGTATAATTCCAAAGAGTATTATGAAAAATGTACTATTTTAAGAAAATATTATGTTAATCCTGCAATTACTACTGATATTATAGTGGGATTTCCGGGAGAAACAAATGAAGAATTTAATATCACAGAAGAATTTATTAAAAAAGTGAATTTTTATGAAGTTCATGTTTTTAAGTATTCAAGAAGAAAAGGGACATTAGCTGATAAAATGCCTGACCAGATTGATGATGTGATTAAAACAGAAAGAAGTAATATTCTTCTTTCACTTACATCACATATGAAAAAAGAATATATAGAAAGTTACATTGGAACAACACAAAAGGTTCTTGTAGAAGAAAAGAGTATTATTGATGGGAATGAATATAGTTATGGATATACACCTAACTATATAAGGGTTCATTTTCCTTCTGATGAAAAAATAAGAATTAAATCTAATGTAGATATTAAATTGCTATCAGTAGATGAATGCGGTATTGTAACAGGCCATCTTGTATAGTGTTTTTGTTCTTATTTATTTCTACAAAATAATATAAAATTCATCAAAATTATTGTTGACATATTATCTTACAGATGATATTCTATTAAAGCTGTCGGCAAGAAAGCCGGCACGAACCTTGATAACT
>SAMEA3663175__coassemble_395_pt1 | contig 11916 bp, 10 predicted proteins | sample SAMEA3663175__metabat2_high_PE_014 | metagenome-assembled genome bin SAMEA3663175 (sample SAMEA3663175) | pig gut metagenome | biome: pig gut; feature: pig-associated habitat; material: faeces | place: Denmark | collected 2012 | reverse complement strand
CATGGCAATGCCATCTGTCACAGCCGATATCTTACCTGCATTATCCCTGACAGCAATGTGCACACCATTCTCCACAGGTTCAAGAGTAAAATGTGAAAAATCTCCTCCCGGAGGAATATCCCCAAAGACAGTACCTTTCCACTGCTCATATGGTTTCCAGTAAACACTGTCCTTAAGATTGGCATCAAATACCACAGGAATATATTCCGGATTAGATTCAAGGTAATCCTCTGACGGAAACTCTGCATCAAGCACATGCTCTGACAAGCCTGGAACAGCCAGCTTCTTAATCTCATTAAGACACAGGTACGCATTAACTCTTCCACCCCATATATTGGTATGGGTATTATCTACGCTGGATACCTTGTCAGAAGGCCATGCATGAAGCTTTGCCGTATTATCCGGTCCCATCTTATCATAGAGTTCTTTAGTAATAGAAGTCATATCAACCACAGGAATATTAAGCTCACTTCCCATAGTTCTTATGGCATCCGGGTAATCCCCACCGACGAATTTGTCCTGGTCAGATGTAATGTGAAGCATGTCCGAAGTCCATTTACCATCAGGTGTTCTTCTGACAATGGGAGTACACAGAATAGTTGTGCATCCTGCTTCTTTTGCTTTCAAATAATAATTAACATACAGAGAATTGGCAAAAGAGCCTTCATCCATGTACCCGCCTTTTCCAGCAGTATGTCGCTGTTCCTCCATCTTTTCGTCATTATGGCCGAAGCCGATAAGAAGATAATCCCCCTCTCTCATTCCTCCAAGCAGCTGTCCATATTCCGGCTCAGACAGAAAGCTCTTGGAACTTCTTCCAGAAAGTGCAAGATTCTTCACTTCAATAGTATTATCAAGATACTGGTTAAGCATGGTTCCATAACCATACCTTGGATAGTAGAACTTATCGTTAAATGGACTTAAAGTTGAATCTCCTACAACCCATAAAGTTGACATACAATCTCTCCTTTTTTGTGTTTTTCTACATTTTTCTTATATTGTAGAGTATATTGAAAGTAAATTCAATTAAAATGAGATAAAATATCAATCTATTATCCTGTCCTGACTTTTATCAATTTAATTGTATAAATTTACATCTATCATCAATAACCAATTCCTGTGGTTTTACAAAGCATGGCAGATATAAAAAATTCACTCCTGCTTCCTTAGCCTGCAGAACAGCTTTTGCAAATTCTGCATGCATCACTTCATTAGGTCTGACTTCATATACATTTTCCATCTGGATAACAAAGGCTGCAATACACCTGTACCCTCTTTCAGTAGCTTTAATTAATTCTCTCAGATGTTTTACTCCACGTTCTGTAGGCGCATCCGGAAAGTATCCAACTCCATCTATTTCCAGAGTACACCCTTTAACCTCCATCAGATATTTCTCATTATCACGTTCTATATAAAAATCCAATCTGGAATCTCCATATACATATTCCGGCTTAACATAAGCCATATCCTGTTTACTAAGCCACTCTGCCACCACTTTGTTAGGTGCCTGACTGTCAATATTAATAAGTCCAAATCCTGCCTTTTCAACAGCTATCAGGTCATACCTGGTTTTTCTTTCAGGATTGCTGCTTTTTTCCAGATATACAGTAACTCCTTTGATTAACAGTTCCCTGCATCTTCCTGTATTTTTAACGTGTACTGTCTCAACTTTGCTGACTCCATCTTCACAGACCATCACATGAGCAATAAATCTGTTGGGTCTGTCTATAAATATGCCTTTATGAACATTATTGTATCTCATCTTATTATTTCCTTTTTAATATAGCCGGCAGTGCACTTATGGCACTGCCGGCTGATTACACCTGACTTTATCTGTTATATATCTTTAACTGCCTAATATGATAATAAATTAGATTGTAAAACTGCTAATCTCATCATTCTTTGAAACTGCATCTTTTACATTCTTCATCTCACCAAGAGTCTGTCCTGTAACGTCACATCCTGCTGCCGGTTTCTTATTAGAAACAGGTGCCGGTGTGTCAACGGCTTCCTTGATAGATGTAAATACGCCTGCAAGATTAGTAAGGTCAGCAGGAATAATTACCTTAGTTGCATTGCCGTTAGCCACATCCTTCATAGCCTCTATGCTCTTAAACTGTAAAATAGCTGAATCGATTCCTGCCTCTTTAATCTTTCTTATACCATCAGCTGTAGCTTCCTGAACCTTAAGGATTGCCTCTGCTTTACCTTCTGCTTCAAGAACCATAACTTCCTTGTGAGCCTCAGCATGAAGCACCTCTGCTGCCTTATCAGCCTCAGCCTTCTTGATTGTACTCTCCTTAAATCCCTCTGCAATAAGAATCTGCTCACGCTTCTCACGTTCAGCCTTCATCTGTTTCTCCATTGATTCCTGAATTGCCTTAGGAGGAATAATGTTCTTAAGCTCAACTCTGTTAACTTTGATTCCCCAAGGGTCTGTAGCAATATCAAGTGTCTGTGCCATCTGACTATTAATCTTCTCTCTTGCTGTAAGTGTCTCATCCAGTTCAAGACTTCCGATTATGTTTCTTAAAGTTGTTGCTGTAAGATTCTCAATAGCACTGATTGGATTAGTAATGCCATATGTATACAGCTTAGGGTCTGTAATCTTAAAGAATACTACTGTATCAATCTGCATTGTTACATTGTCCTTGGTGATAACCGGCTGTGGAGGAAAATCTGCCACCTGTTCCTTCAATGAAACCTTCTTTGCAATACGGTCAATTACAGGTATAAGAAAATGTACTCCAACCTGCCATGTTCCGATGTACTTGCCAAGTCTTTCAATTACGTAGGCATTGCTCTGTGGAACAATTCTGATACAAGAAATCAGAAGTGCAACTACAATAATAAATAGTAAAAATAAAATCATGTCGTACCCCCTTTTTGTACGTAAAAAATCTAGTGATATTATACACTATGTATATTTGTAATGTCCAGTTGTGTTTATTACTTGATGTATAAATTATTATTTACATCATCTCATCATTGCCTTCAGGAGCATGATATGATATTCTTCATCCTTAATTATTCTTGCCAGAACTGCATTAACATAATTATCATTGATAATATTCATATGTACTCTGTACTGTTGAATAGCCTCATTCTCCGACTGGATTCCTGCTCTCAGTATGCTTACCGGATTATCTGACATAGTAATATACTGGGGTGTCCACATTTTCTGCTGGTTATCCTTATATCTTGCTACATAGTCAACACTTCCACCTAATAATATAATCAATGCTGCCAGCTTCTGAAGATGTATCATTTCTGCCATCGCAATGCCTAAGATAGTCTTAGCCATCTGGCAGTTATCGCCTGAAAGTATGCTCTCATTATTGATATACTGCGTGATTGCAGACATTTCAGACACTGAACCACAGTAATCAATACTCAGCAGATTGGCATATCTCTGGTTCTTATTCCGGACCTGCATCGGAGGATATGGCAAATCCACCATAATAGGTCTTACATTCATAAAATCGCATGTATTAACAAAGGAATTTGACTTCTCATCCATTAATCCCACTCCAAAAGTTTTGCTATTAATTATTATATTGGAGAAGGGATATTATGCTACTAGAAAGTTTGTTACAACTGTATTTTTCTTTTCTACGTTCATACTTATCTGCCTCCTGTAACCTATAATCCGCTATCCCAATCTGTTGATAGGATAATCAAGAAACACACTGATTTCTGACTAACCGATACCAAACATTTCCTTACAAATCTTCTTTCCACACTCTGTTTTGAAAATACTATGATACGCATTAAGAGTGGCTTCTTTTGACAGACCATCCTCCATAATATTAACAAGGAAATCAGCTTCAACAAGTATCTGATAGTCAATCCCATCAATATTATCGTATGTATGATGATGTGCAATCAGATACTGAACTCTTTCAGATACATCACAATCGAATCCTAATTCTTCAAGCAGCTTTTTAGCTAATGCAGGACCTTCTTTTTCCTGTAATTTTCCATTACATTTCCCATACTTTTCTTCACATATATGAATTCCAATGTCATGTGTAAGAGCTGCAGCTTCAAGTGTAAACAGACATTTTCCATCTACATTTTCTGTTTCAGCAATTATCTTTGCATAACTATGAACCTTGCAGAAATGTTGAATTCTCCTTGCATCTCCACTATATAACTCTATCATTGCTAAGTGTAATTTATTAATCATTTCAAGCATTCCTCCTGCCGTAATATTAATTACTCAATTAATAAAATCTATACTTTCCTTCTATTGAAAGCAACAGGATAATCAGATGTCATATATAAAATGGCAGGCAACCACTCATGGGATTGTCCTGCCACTTTATTAAGGGAGATAGGGTTTTCAACTATAAATACTTTTTTAATGTTTCACGAATAGCTCCAACTCCTGCGTTCATTTCAATAAAATACCTTTCTGTCTTCTCTCCAAGTGATAATGCATATAAATCAACGCCAAATATTGACTGATTAGACAGAATCTCTTTAATTGCAGATACCTGACTGCTTCCGAACTCAACTCTTTCCATAACCGGACAAAGAACTGAAAGAAGCGGATCTGAACTTAATTCGAATTTCTCACCCTGGTCATTAATTCCCATGAGATAACGAAGCCAACCTGCAAATACAAGTGGAATATATGTTAAAGAATCAACATCTAGTTCCTCTGACTTCATGTATGCCTTGATTGTTTCACCATAACGAATAGCCAGCTTCTGGGAAGTATCTGTTGCAATTCTTTGTGGTGTATCTGGCATGAATGGATTAGGAATACGCTTATTAACCACCTGATCTATGAAATCTTTTGGGGAAATAATCTTAGGATCAACAACAACTGGTAATCCTTCAACGTATCCAATCTTGTTAACAAGAGCACTCAATTCTGGATCCTGCATCTCCTTAGAGATTAATGTATATCCAAGTAAGCATCCAAATACTGCAAGAGCTGTATGCAGTGGATTTAAGCATGTACATACCTTCATCTTTTCAACCTGGTCTACAGTTTCTCTCTTTGTAAATATGAATCCGCCTTTCTCCAATGCCTCTCTGCCATTAGGGAAAGAATCTTCTATAACAAGATATTCACACTCCTCGGCATTAACAAATGGAGCAACATAAGTATTCTTAGAAGTAACAACTGGCTCTAACTCTGTTCCCCAATCAGGAATTAACATCTCTTCAACCTTTTTGTCAGGTCTTGGGGTAATCTTATCAATCATAGTCCATGGGAAGCTGACTTTATTATCATCCTGAACATAAGCAAGAAATCCCTTTTCAATTAATCCTGCATCCTCCCATGCCTTGGCAAATGCAACCATGGCAGCCTTCAACTTATCACCATTATGTGAACAGTTATCCATACTTACCATAGCTATTGGAAGCTTTCCTGACACATATCGAGCGTATAAAAGAGAAGCAACCTTACCAATATAACTTTCAGGCTTTCCAGGACCATTTTTTAAATCCTCCTGTACGCTTGGAAGAGTTTCTCCCTTACCATCTACAAGGCTGTAGCCTTTCTCTGTAATTGTAAATGTTGCCATCTGAAGAGATTCCTTAGCAAATATCTCTTTTAATCTTCCATATTCCACGGTATTATCGCTGTCCAGCCTTAATGATTCAACAACACTTCCTACTACATTCTTCTCAATCGTTCCATCTGCCTTTAATGTAACAACAATTCCAAGGTCATCGTGTGGACGGTTCATTTTCTCGATAATCTCGTAATCATATCCTTCTGCTACAACAATACCGCGATTAAGTTCTCCTCTATTAAGCAGATTCTGAACAACATTAGCCTGGAAAGCACGGAATATATTGCCTGCTCCAAAATGAATCCAGAAAGGATTCTCCTTAGTATTCCTGGTTACCTGTTCACGGTCATATTCCGGAACACCATACCCAAGACTCTTTAATTCCTCTAAATTCTCTATTCCTGCATTTGTTAACTTCATACTAACCTCCACAAAAACTACAGTCCTCTTGTCTGTGACTTCTCAATTGCTTCCCAGAGTCCATTAAGATAGGTCGCGCCAAGAGCTCTGTCATATAAACCATATCCTGGCATAGCAACCTCATCCCAGATCATACGTCCATGATCAGGACGGATTGGTCCATCGAATCCAATCTCATATAAAGCTTTCATAATCTCATACATGTCAAATGTACCATCAGATGAAAGATGTGCTGCCTCCTCGAAATCTGTTGGTGAATTAAACTTAAGATTACGAACATGAGCAAAATGTATTCTTCCCTTTAATGAACGAATCATATCCGGAAGATCATTTTCAAGGTTAGTTCCATATGAACCAGAACAGAATGTAACACCATTATGTGGATTATCAACCATCTTCATCATTCTTAAGATATTTTTCTTATTGATGATGATTCTTGGTAATCCAAATACACTCCATGCCGGATCATCCGGATGTATTGCCATGTTGATATCATACTTATCACATACAGGCATTATTCTTTCAAGGAAATACTTAAGATTCTCAAATAACTTCTCGTCATCAACATCCTTATACATCTCGAATAATTCTTTAACCCTTGCCATACGCTCTGGTTCCCAGCCTGGCATAACAAATCCATTCATATCGCTTCCGATTGAGTTAAACATCTCTTCAGGCTTGATTTTATCAACTGCTTCCTGTGTATATGCAAGTACAGTAGAGCCATCCGGTCTCACACGTGCAAGCTCTGTTCTTGTCCAGTCAAATACAGGCATGAAATTGTAACATACCATATGAATACCAGCCTTGCCTAATCTTTCAAGCGTTGTAATGTAATTATCGATATACTGTTCACGATCTGGGGAACCAATCTTTATTGCATCATGAATATTAACACTTTCAATACCGGCAACTTTAAGTCCGGCAGCCTCTACCTCATCAATCATTGCTTTAATGTCTGCTTCTTCCCACACTTCTCCAGGCATAGTATCATATAATGTTGTAATTACACCTTTTACACCCGGAATCTGTCTAATCTGTTTTAAAGTAACAGAATCGTGCTTACTTCCGTACCATCTTAATGTCATTTCCATATACAAAAACCCTCCTATGATTTATTTATTTTGACCAACCTGTATAATTTGATCAATAATATCTCTATATTTACCACAGTACTTTGGATATAATTCACTTAATACAACTTTAAATGCTTCTTTTTCTTCCGTAGTTAATTCATTAATTACGCAGCCATATTCTTTAGCTGTCTGTTTTGCCTTCTTCTCTTCCTCCTGCCACAAATCATGCTCATACTCAGCAGAAAGTCTGGCACATTCCATAATTATTTTCTGGTTCTGAGCCGTAAGCTTATTCCATGTATGCTCAGAACATATCTGCATCTCTGGAATACGTACATGTTCATCCTCGCTGAAGTATCCTGCAACCTTATAATGTCCAGACGATATGTAGGATGGCCAGTTATTCTCTGCTCCATCAACCACTCCTCTTTCAATGGCAGAATATGTATCAGCATAGCTTGTGTTATAATACACAGCTCCAAGCTCTGTAACTACATTATTCATATATGACGATTCCTGAACACGGATTGTCATTCTAACTAAATCCTCCGGCTTACATATAGGCTTCTTAGTGTTATAAAAGCTTCTTGCGCCTGCATCATACCAGGACAATCCTTTCAGATGCTGTTCCTCCATCAAAGATAAGAACTTGTCTCCTATTGGACTGTATAACACATTCCACATATGCTCTGAATCATTATATAGATAAGGCATCTGTAACACATTCATCTCTGGAATACTGTCTGATATAATTGCAATAGATACTCTGGCAAAGTCAATACCTCCATATTGCATCTGGTTAATTACTTCATTTTCACTTCCCAGCTCAGCACCAGACTTTACAAGAATCTTTATTCTTCCATTGGTTTTTTCCCATACTAATTCGCTAAATTTCAATGCTCCTTTTGTTGTCGGGTAATCCTCAGATTGATTCTCAACATACGTAAAAACATACTCTGGTGCCTTAGCTCTTTTTAACTGAACATTCCGTATTACAGCTAAAATTGCAATTGAGGCAATAGCCAAAAAAATATATACTCTTTTCTTTTTCATATAACTCTCTTCTCGTACCAGTTATTTTATTGGTAAATCTTCTGTGACAGAACACGCTGCCTGAACTCAGTTGGAGTCATTCCTTCTGCCTTTTTAAATATTTTTGAAAAATAATTAGAATCCCTATACCCTACTTCTGCACCAATATCTTTAATACTATATCGCAAATCCATCATAAGCTCTTTTGCCTTCTTAAGACGATACTCCATCAGATATGTTGTAAAGCTCTTATCAAAACACTGTCTGAATATCTTACAGAAATATGCCTCTGAGTAATTAAGCACCCCTGCAACATCCTGAATTCCTAATTCATCTTTATAATGCTTTTCTATATAATTCTTTATCTCTTCTGCAATTATTACAAGCTTTCCACTGGCATTCTCGTTATATGTATGTTTAGCTTCCTCTGCTGTTACTTCCTGTTTACTATCAAGAATACGTACTGCTTCATATAAAGCATTCGCAAGTTCTTCGTCATTACATGGTTTAAGCAGATAGTCCAATGCCCTGACCCGGATGGCTCCTTTGGCGTACAGAAACTCATCGAATGCCGTGATAAATATTATGCAACACTGCTTGTTTATCTTCCTGATCTGCTCCGCAGCTTCAATTCCGTTAATTCCAGGCATCTCTATATCAAGAAGTGCTATATCACACATATTTTCTTCGTGCACTGATACAGCCTCTCTTCCATTCTCAGCTTGAAATATTTCAAATTGATCTTGAAACAGATTGTTAATCTTTTTTGATATAACCATTCTTTCAATTGGTTCATCATCTGCAATCAAAATCCGATACATACCCATCACCTGTTATTAGGAATAATAATTCTGATAATTGTTCCCATATTTTCCTTACTGCTAATTGTCATACTGCCTTTCCACATATTTGACCTGATTCGCTTATATATATTGCCAACACCAATTCCCTTGAAATCACCTGTTTCAAAAGTCTTTCGTATTGTTTCTAAATGTTTCCTCGGTATACCAATACCATTATCTCCAACTATAACATGGAGATCGTTATTCACCCACTTTACACGCACTTTAACCCAGCCGCCTTTTTCTTTTCTTGCCAGTCCATGTATGATTGAATTCTCAATTAATGGCTGTAAAAGATAAGATGGAACGATAACCTCATCAACATTAACACGGATATCCTCCTGGTATTCAATCCTGCTCCCAAACCGCATCTGTTGCAGATACATATAATCCCGGGCAATCTTCAGCTCCTGTGCAAGTGCAATCTTATGTTCTACATTCTTTAAATTATAGCGGAACAACGCACTAAGTGAACCTATCATCTTCTCCGTTGTTGGCGCATCCTCCAGATTTGCCATGCCAGATATTACATTAAGTGTGTTAAATAAAAAATGGGGATTAATCTGATTTCTAAGCAAATCTGTCTGAGCCTGTAAAAGCTGTTTTTCCATCTCACTGTTCTTCATTGCTTCTGCATACAATAATTCTTCCGTATGCCTTCTGTCTTCCAGTGCCATGATTCTGTCTTTAGTTGCATGCTTCATTGAGTTAAATACAGAGGTAAGCTCTCCAACTTCATCCTGATTATCAACAACCACATCTTCACTGGAAAAATCATTCATTGCGATTTTTTTCGAAGCATCGGCCAGTCTGATAATAGGATTGACAATGGTATCAACCATCATCTTAGAGAAGGTAATAATCAAAAGAAGTAGCACAATGTTAGTAATTATGATTATAACTGCTAATGCAACAAACCTTGGCAGCTTACTCCGAAAGGTTTTATCCCCACTATCAATTGTAAGTAATACTAATTTATCTGCATATCCCTTCATATAGGAAAATTCGTCATATATCTTATATTGAGTTCTAATATATTCACTGTCATATACATCTGTTTCCATTAATCTGCTTATATTATTCTCGTATACACTATATGCATTCATTATAGACCAGGTCAGAGCATATCTTTCCTCTCCAATCTGATTATAATCAAATGGAATCTTATCTAAACATTCCTTCGTGTCTGACATAGCCTCAGTCAGACTTAAAAGATTATTACTATTCTTAGTTCTCGCATAATTACGAAAGGCTGTTTTCTCATTCTCTAAACAATTTACAAGATGAATTGTTATTGAGTCGTCATTCAGAATCTTACTGAAATCGTACAGATATTCCTTGGAGATGGTCACATCCAATGTCATAAACAAAAGGATACTGACAAATATTAAACTGATATACACTTTTATCTTATCTTTAATCTTGATACCAAGCCAGAAATCCTTGAATTTACGTTTCATAACACTCCAAAAATAACAAGGAGCTGTCATAATGCGTATTGCAAAAAGACAGCCCCCGATTTATTTACCAGCAATCTTCTGCTCTATGAAATTAACAAACGCCTCCTCTTGCTCTCCGAGACTTCGTTTTGTTAACATATAGCATCTCTTTTGCCCAACCACAAGCATAATTATATCAGATTTCCTGATTATTCTTGAAACCTTATTATATGGAACATCCTCAAACTTATTATCTGTCTGTACATGAATATATTTTTCAAAGAAAGACAACTCCAGGTTCTTTGGAAGTTCTTCTAACTGCCTGCAGGCATAACCATATGTTCCAAGTGGTTGAAATACGGGAAATATCATACATAACCCTATAAGTATTATACGAACAACCCATGTAGAATGGCCAAAAAACCGAAATGCCAGTAAAAACATCGCAACTGCAAATACAATATTACACACACCTAAAAATGAATGATAAGTTGTATACATTGATAATTTCCACAAATCTGATGCTTTTACATCACATTTAAATTTATAAACCATTATTTTAACCCCTGAATATTATCATTTTGCAAAAACACCAGGTAAGAACATACTAACCTGAGGAATAAATGTAATCAGTAACAGTACAATAATCATGCAAAGATAGAAAGGCAACGTAGCTTTAACTACTCTTTCCATCTTACACTTACCAACCGCTGAACCAATAAATAATACGGAGCCAACAGGAGGTGTAAGAAGACCAATACCACAGTTAAGAATCATCATTATACCAAACTGGATTGGGTCAATACCAATACTCTTAGCAATAGGAAGAAGGATAGGTGTAGCAATAAGAATAATTGGAGCCATATCCATAATACATCCCAGAACAAGTAAAATCAGATTTAATAAGAGCGCAATTAATATTGGATTGCTTGTCAATCCAACAATGAAATTAGCTGCCCTGTCTGGTACATGAAGATATGTCAGGCAATATCCAAATACGCTTGATGTAGCAATAAGGATAAGTACAATTGATAATGTATCAATACACTGATCAAGTACTTTCCATACACCCTTCCATGTTAATCCCTTGTAAATAAATACACTGACAATCAAGCTGTAGATAACTGCAATAGCTGCTGACTCAGTTGCTGTAAACCAGCCACCTACTACACCGACTACTACGATAATAATAGCTGCCAATGCCCAGAAAGAAACCGAAAACTGCTTTACCAGATTCTTAAAACTGAACTTCTCTCCCTTAGGATAGTGTCTTCTCTTAGAAATGATATATGAACCAATCATTAATGAAAGAGCAAGCAATGCACCTGGAATATATCCCGCAAGGAACAGACTACCAACAGATATACCACCTGCTGACATAGCATATATAACCATATTGTGGCTAGGTGGAACTAATAATCCCTCACATGAAGATGTGATTGTAACGGCTGTTGAGAAATCATCATCATACCCCTGATCAACCATCATAGGAATTAAGATTGTACCAAGTGATGCTGTATCAGCAGACGCAGATCCTGAGATTCCACCAAAGAAGTATGAAGCAACAATGTTA
>SAMEA3663175__coassemble_392_pt1 | contig 11939 bp, 9 predicted proteins | sample SAMEA3663175__metabat2_high_PE_014 | metagenome-assembled genome bin SAMEA3663175 (sample SAMEA3663175) | pig gut metagenome | biome: pig gut; feature: pig-associated habitat; material: faeces | place: Denmark | collected 2012 | reverse complement strand
ATATATTTATTTCTTCCCAAAAGCCCACAGCTTGTTCATGAAGAAATTAATAGGAATGTTAATAATAAGATTAATTATTGGTGCTATCATCTTATTAATTCCCAGTACTGATACCCAAAGATACAGAAGTACATTATTAAGAATCAGACCAGTAAATGCATATGAACAGTATGTTTTAAACAATGCTGCCCATATGTTTCTCTTCTCACCATCATCAGCCTTGAATACATATTTGTTATTCCAGTAGAATGACCAGAGAACACTTAGCAGGAAAGATACCACATTTGCTATAAAATAATCAATTGAAGGAAACAATCCTGCATTAATAAGAATTCCAAGTGTTATGGCATACAGGGCATATGAAACAATTGTGTTAGATACACCCACCAGACCAAATTGAAGAAACTCCTTAAATGTCTGTCTTGTCTTGTCTGTAAGGTCCTTTTTCAGGATTCTAAACAGAAGTTCAACACATTTCATGTATATGTTTTCTATTGCTTTATATACTTTCTTCATTATGAATCTGCCTCACATATTCCTACTGATTAACTGCTTCTTTAATTGTTTTAGCCATGAAATCAATCATCTCATCAGTCATTCCAGGATATACGCCTACCCAGAAAGTATCATTCATGATTCTGTCAGTTACTTCAAGACCTCCATACACTCTGAAACCTTCGCCGGAAGCTCTCATTTCATCAAAGCAAGGATGCTTGATAATATTTCCTGCAAAGAGGTTTCTTGTCTGTACGCCATGATCTTCTATATACTTAACAACCTGTTTTCTGTCAATTCCCTCTCTTACAGTGATAAGGAAACCAAACCAGCTAGGTCTTGAATTAGCACAGGCTTCTGGAAGTATGATTTTATCTGCAACTTCCTCTAATGCTGCCTTTAATCTGTCAAAGTTATGTCTTCTTCTCTCAACGAATGAAGGGAACTTCTCAAGCTGGGCACAGCCTACAGCAGCCTGCATGTCTGTTGCCTTAAGGTTATATCCGAAATGAGAATATACATATTTATGGTCATATCCCAGAGGCAGTTCACCATACTGTCTGTCAAATCTGTGACCACACATATTATCCACTCCTGATGGACATACACAGTCACGGCCCCAGTCCCTGAAAGAACGGATACATTTGTTAAGGAGAGGATTGTTAGTGTATACAGCACCGCCTTCACCCATTGTCATATGATGAGGTGGATAGAAGCTGCTTGTTCCAATATCACCGATTGTTCCTGTAAATTTCTCCTCCCCGTTGATTGTATACTTTGAGCCCAGGGCATCACAGTTGTCCTCCACAAGCCAGAGATTGTGCTTATCACAGAATTCTTTAACTGCTCCAAGGTCAAATGGATTACCCAGGGTGTGGGCAATCATAACTGCCTTAGTCTTATCTGATAATGCTCCCTCCAGTTTAGTAACATCAATATTGTACTGAGGAATTGTAACATCTACGAATACAGGTACTGCACCATACTGGATTGCAGGTGTAATTGTTGTTGGAAAACCTGCTGCCACAGTAATAATCTCGTCACCTCTCTTAATTCTTCTGTCACCTAACAGTGGAGAAGTAAGAGCCATGAAAGCATTTAAGTTGGCAGATGAACCTGAGTTAACTACAGATACATATTTAACATTAAGATACTCACCCAGCTGCTTTTCAAACTGCTCAGTATATCTTCCTGATGTCAGCCAGAACTCCAATGCTGAATCCACCAGATTCATCATCTCCTTACTGTCGTATACACGGCTTGCATAAGGGATTCTGTCTCCTTCCTTGTACTCCTTATTGTTGTGGTACTTCTTGCAGTACTCATCAACCATTGAAAGTATCTCTTCTCTTGCCTGTGATTCATTCTTATTCTCGAACATTGCTTCCTCCTAGTTAAAAAATTCCTCAATTTCTTTGTCCATACATGCCACAACATCTCCGCCTGCGGCATATACCTTTGACCACTCCACTGATTTTTCAATGGCAGTATCGAAATTCCATCTTGGCTTCCATCCAAATGTAGTCTTAAGCTTTGAACAGTCAAGCTTAAGGAAATTAGCCTCATGAGGGCCTCCATCATAGCGGTCAATCCACTTAATGCCCTCACCCCATTTGGCACAGAATGTATCTACAAGGTTCCCCGTAGTAACACAGTCCGTCTCATCCGGTCCCACATTATAGAAACCTGCATATTTCTTATCCTCAAACTGTTTTTGTGCAATTATTAAATAGGCTGCCAGAGGTTCCAGCACATGCTGATATGGTCTTGTGGAATGTGGATTTCTCACTATAATATCCTTTCCCTCAATAGCTGCCCTTACGCAGTCAGGAACAATTCTGTCATTGGCAAAATCACCACCGCCGATAACATTTCCTGCCCTGGCTGTAGAAACTGCCAGATTCATATTGTCAAAAAATGAATTGATATAGCTGTGGGTTACAAGTTCTGAACATGACTTGCTGTTGGAATATGGATCAAATCCATCCAGGGGCTCATTCTCCCTGTATCCCCATTCCCATTCATTATTCTTATATACCTTGTCAGTTGTGACATTCAGGAAAGACTTAACGCATGGATTAAGCCTTACACACTCACATATATTCACAGTACCCATTACATTAGTTTCATAGGTATACACAGGATCTTTGTAAGAATCTCTTACAATAGGCTGTGCTGCCAGATGAAGTACAATCTCCGGCTGTGTCTGTTCAAATACCTTCTTAAGATGGTCAAGGTCTCTTATATCTCCAATAACAGAATTCATCCTTCTTTCCACATCTGCCATGGAAAACAGATTAGGCTCTGTTGGAGGATTTAATGAATAGCCAGTAACCTGCGCCCCGGCATTAATAAGAATTCTGCAAAGCCATGTTCCCTTGAATCCGGTATGTCCCGTAACAAGAACCTTCTTACCCTTATAAAAACTTAAATCCATTGCCATTCTCCTTCACCCGGGAATCTTAATTCCAGTTCTTCCATGGAGCCTTGCCAGACTGCCACAGTTCTTCGAGCTTTTCCATCTCTCTCTTGGTATCCATACACTGCCAGTAACCATTGTGGTTGAATGCCTTTAACTGTCCAAGCTGGGCACATTTTTCAAGAGGCTCCTTCTCAAATACAGTTGAATCCCCATCAATAAAATCAAAAATCTCTGGTTCAAGAACCATGTAGCCAGCATTGATACGGCTTCCATCTGATGTCTGTTTTTCCCTGAAAGACTTAATTGTGTTATCACTGTCTATATCAAGCACACCAAATCTCTGTCCTACTGTAACCGCTGTCATAGTAGCAATCTTACCATGGGACTCATGGAACTTCACCAGGTCATTAATATTAATATCACACACACCGTCACCATAGGTAAGCATAAATGTCTCATTACCTACATATGGCTGGATTCTCTTAACACGTCCGCCTGTCATTGTATTAAGTCCTGTATCTACCAGTGTTACCTTCCATGGCTCTGAGAAATTGTTATGAACTGTCATCTGTCCGCCTTTGGTAAAATCAAAGGTAACATCTGAATTATGAAGGGCATAATCTGCAAACCATTCCTTAATCACATACTGCTTGTAGCCACAGCATATGATAAAATCGTTGTATCCATAGCTTGAATACTCCTTCATAATATGCCAGAGAATTGGTTTACCGCCAATCTCAATCATTGGCTTTGGTTTTAAATGACTTTCCTCACTGATTCTTGTTCCGAATCCACCTGCTAAAATAACTGTTTTCATGTTAATCTCCATTCTTTATGGGTTTATCTTAGTTTCCCTGCGCCAGTACTCAAGAGTTTCTTTAAGTGTAGTCTCTAATTCAATCTCCGGCTCCCAACCGACTGTTTCCCTGATTTTAGTAATATCAGGCTCAATAATAGGTACATCCACAGGTCTCAACTTGCTTTCATCAACCCTTACTTCAATATCCTTATCTGACAGCGCAACTATTCTTTCAAGAATTTCCTGAATAGCAACTGCATGTCCTCTTCCCACATTGTAGGTTTCCCCCCTCTTGCCATCTTTAACCAGCATGGCATAAGCTCGGACAACATCTCTTACATCAGTAAAATCTCTTCTGGCGCTCAGGTTTCCCACATATATAACAGGTTCTGCCAGTCCATTTTCAATATCAGCAACCTGCTTACAGAAATCTGCAACCACGAATACAGGTGTCTGGTTAGGACCAATATGGTTAAATGCCCTTACCATCATCACATCCATATCGTAGGCATCAGAATATATCTTTCCAAGCATATTCTGGCAGGATTTGGTAGCTGCATATATATTGCCAGGACGTAAGACATTATCCTCAACAATAGGACATTCCCCATCCTTAATATGTCCATACTCCTCTCCGGAGCCTATAAGAAGCACTCTTGGTTTGTAATCCAGCTGTCTTATTCCATCCAGAAGATTTACACAGCCTTTGATATTAACATCGATTGTAAGCCCTGGATTCTTCCATGAATAAGCAACAGATGACTGGGCTGCAAGGTGAAATATATAATCTGGTCTTATCTTGTTAAGAAGCTCTGCAACCTGGCTAAGTTCAAGAATGTCAAGATTGTATATTCCTGAACAATCCATATCAAGAGTCTCTTTTTCAGTTTTGGTGACATAGACTTCCATCCCCTGCTCTTCCTTAAGATGTTTCACAAGATAGGGGCCTACGAATCCTCCACCGCCAACAACTAAAGCCTTCATCAACGCCTCTTTTCCACATCAAAAATTTGCACCCCTATACTATGTAAGATATGAGTGCAAATTTTATCGTTTTTACAGTTTTGATACTTTAATCTCTTTCTCAACTAAGGCTAAATCATTCTTAACCATTCTCTCAACAAGCTCCTGGAATGAAATCTCTCTCTTCCAGCCAAGCTTCTCTTCAGCCTTGGCAGGATTACCAATTAAGAGTTCAACCTCGGCAGGCCTGAAGAACTTAGGATTAACAGATACAACAACCTTTCCGGTTGCCTTATCCTTTCCTACTTCATTAACGCCCTCTCCTTCGAACTCAACATCTATTCCTGCTGCTGCAAATGCAGTCTTAGCAAAATCTCTTACTGTTCTTGTTTCGTTAGTTGCAATTACATAATCATCTGGCTCATCCTGCTGGAGTAAAAGCCACATAGCTTTAACATAATCCTTTGAATGCCCCCAGTCACGCTTTGCATCAAGATTTCCCAGTTCAACATGGTCAAGAATACCATACTTAATTCTTGCCACAGAATCTGTAATCTTCCTTGTAACGAATTCTTTACCTCTTCTCTCTGACTCATGGTTAAAGAGAATTCCTGAACATGCGTACATATTGTAGCTTTCTCTGTAATTTCTTGTAATCCAGTGTCCGTAAAGCTTTGCTACTCCATATGGGCTTCTTGGATAGAATGGAGTTGTCTCATCCTGTGGAATAGCCTGAACCTTACCAAACATCTCTGAAGTAGAAGCCTGATAGAATCTGCACTCCGGTTTTACCATTCTGATTGCCTCAAGCATATTAGTAACACCAACAGCATCAATATCAGCAGTTGTACATGGAGTATCCCATGATGTTGCAACAAATGACTGGGCTGCAAGATTATATACCTCGTCAGCCTGTGAAATCTTCATGGCATTAACTAATGACACAATATCCTGCATATCAGCATATATAAAATTAATCTTATCCTTTATGTGGTCAACATTGCCATAGTCCACAACGCTCTTTCTTCTCATAAGGCCATATACATTATAGCCCTTCTCAAGAAGAAGTTCTGCCAGATATGAACCATCCTGTCCTGTAATACCTGTGATTAACGCATTTTTCATAATCTATCCTCCAAATATGTGGCATTATAAATATTGTGTATTGCCATCTTCTCTTAACTGTGCAAGGACCTTTTTAATCTCCCCGGCGTTCTCCTTGGTTGAGATAAGTGTGGCATCTTTAGTATCTACCACAATAATGTCTCTTAAACCAACAGTTGCAATAAGTTTCTCAGCGCCCTCAATTATACAGTCCTTGGTATTAACTACAACAACATTGCCATTAATAACATTGCCTTCGCTGTCGTTAGCCTTAATTCTTCCTACAGCAAGCCATGAGCCTACATCATCCCAGCCAAAATTACCAGCCAGGGTATAGATATCAGAAGCCTTCTCCATAATTCCATAGTCCACTGACTGAGACTCAAGATTAGGGAATTCCTCATTGAGAACCTTCTGGTAATCATCTGTTCCGATGCTGTCCTTAATCTTTAACAGACCGTTGTATGTGGAATTCATAAACTCCTTAAAGCAGTTAAGAATTGTCGATACCTTCCACACAAACATTCCTGAATTCCACAGGTATGTTCCATCAGCAAGGTATGACTTAGCTGTCTCAAGGTCAGGCTTCTCAACAAACTTCTCAACAGAGTAACTTCCGTTGTTACAAGCATCTTTGTTATACTTAATATATCCGTATCCTGTCTCAGGATAGTTAGGAGTAATACCTACAGTAACAAGATTGCTGCCGCTTTCAGCCACCTCACAGGCCTTAACAAATGTATCCTTAAAAATATCATTATTCTTGATAAGATGATCCGATGGAAGCACAATCATTACCCCATCCTCATACTTGCTGGCAACATGAACAGCTCCAAGTCCGATACATGGTGCGGTATTCCTTCCCACTGGCTCACACAGAATATTCTCTTCTGGAAGTCCCGGAAGCTGTTCCTTTACCAATTCTCTATAATTCTCATTAGTTGCAATATACACATCCTTAATGTCAACCAATGGACTGATTCTCTCCACTGTCAGCTGAATCATTGTCTTTCCATCATCTGTAAGTGATAAGAACTGCTTGGGAAGATTCACACGGCTTCTTGGCCAAAATCTTTCCCCCTTTCCTCCTGCCATTATCAACGCTGTTTTCTTCATCATAATCCTCATTTCTGAGCGACTTGTTGGGCAAGAACCATCTGCTTTCGCTCAAAGCAGACAGTCGCATGAAAAATAGGCGCACTTCCCCGAGTACACATACTTTAGGAAATTATATATCCAACCAGGCTCTTTGTCAATTATGCTGTTTCTTATAAGCCTCTGAGCCATTATAATAAAAATAGCATAATACATTAATCAAAAATATTGGACAGTAATACAATGCAATTCCTGTATCGTACCACTGTCCAATTATTATATAATCCACATTTACAAACTCTTACGCTTCAGTTTTTCTTCAAATTCTCTCTCAAACTCCAGCTCATAGTCAGTTCCCGGTTCTGGAATCTGTACTTTCCTCTGCTCCCATGAAGACAAATATATTGCGTTAGTAATATACAGGCTGTTTATTGCTTCACAGCCCTCTACCATAGGATTCCCCCCGGCAAAACTTTCAAGAACCTTCTCATAAGCTCTTTCAGATGGTTCAACCTCTATATCCTTCCACTCACCCTTTGGCTTGGCGAATAAATCACCTTGTCCCTTCCTGTATTCTGCTTCCGGTTTATCAAGCTGGAATATTCTTAAGCTGCCCTTATCACATACAAGCAGAGCATCATCCAGACTTATTTCTAACCTGTTTACACCTGCTGCCTCACCTGTAGATGCAACAAATACTCCTGTAGAACCATTATTCCACTCCATATATGCCGTAACATCATCCTCCACCTCAATTGGATGGTATTTTCCCTCATGGCAAAAACCCACTACACAAGCTGGTTCACCACATATCCACTGCAGAAGGTCGATATTATGAGGACACTGGTTAAGCAGCGTTCCTCCCCCATCATGCGCCCAGGTTGCTCTCCAGCTGCCAGATTCATAATATGCATCCGGTCTGTACCAGTCTGTTACAATCCAGTTGACACGCTTGATTCCGCCATACTGTCTGCTGTCAATTATCTCTTTCATCTTCTGGTAGACAGGAAATGTTCTCTGGTGGAATATGTAGCCATACAGCAGTTCAGGATACTTCTTCTTCGCCTGCGTATATGCATCCTGCATAATTCTTGCCTGCCTTGAATACACTCCTGCCGGCTTGTCGCACAGCACACTTATGCCACGCTGCATAGCCTTTACAGCAAGCTCCTCATGTGAATAATGAGGTGTGACAATAATTACTGTATCAAGGTTAAGTTCTCCATTATCTACTGCATTATACAGTTCATCACCTGAGTCATACAGTCTGAATTCTTCAGACACCTTGTCCTTTAGTGGAGCCCATCTTTCCTGCGAAACCCTTGTTGCAGCAACAAGCTCCATTCCCTTTACCTGTCCGTTAACAATCATGGCAGCATATTTGCTGCCCATATTACCCATGCCAATTATACCAACCCTCATAATTTTCGCCTCCTACTTCGCGTGTCTTTATACATCTTCCTCTATACACGTTACTTCCTCTGACTCAGATATTTTTTAACTAAAAATGCACAAAAATACGGAAATGTGTATATATTGTTTACACATCCAACATTGCCATTTATTAATTTCAAGCCATATGTTATATCAGAGTATTTTTCACTGTTAATCAGTGTGGAAAGAGATTTGGATTTACTATTGGTTGCTTTCACTTCAACGGGAACAAGATTGTTTGCTGTTCTTACAAAAAAATCCTCCTCAAGCGTAGAATCATCACGTTTGTAATAATACAATCCACAGCCGCTTTTTACCAATGCCTCTCCTACAATATTTTCATACAATGCACCTTTATACACTCCAAGATTCTTATTTGCTCTCAGGTCAACCTGAGCTTCCTCATCCAGCATTGCTACAAGTAATCCCGTATCAGCAAAGTATAATTTGTATTTCGTCTCATCATAATTCCCTTTCAACGGTAGTTCGGGAAAATTAAGGCAATAGCACACATTAACAATTCCGGCATCCTTCAACCACTCAATACATCCTCTGTAATCCTTAAACCTTGCACCTGAAGCCACCTTACTTAACTGAAACTTCTTATTATCCCTGGACAACTGAGGTGGAATCTGGTCAAAGACATTGAGTATTCTTGTCTGGTCCATTCCCTGTGCATACTTTCTTATATCTTCCCTGTAATCAGATATAAGCTGACGCTGTGTCATTAACGATCCTTCAAATGTTCCAGTAGCAATATAATTACGGACTACAGCAGGCATTCCTCCCAGTATGCAGTAATCCATAAACAATCCATGGTAAACAGACAGCTCCAGTTCATTAAATGGCACAAGTTCATTCATATGGTCGAGCATCTCGTTTACAGTTTCACAAGAATACCCTTTTGCCCACAAGAACTCTTCAAAATCCATAGAATACATTTCATAATCTGTTTTATATCCAACACTATTACTCTCTATTCTCTTGTAATTAATTCCAAGGAGCGAGCCACTGCATATAACATCAAAACGTCCATCCTGAAAGAAAAACTTAAGTGATGTTGCAATTTCAGGAAATTCCTGCAGCTCATCAAAGAAAATAAGAGTCTTCCCCTCTATGAAATGCTTAGATGGATCAATACGTGATATATTCCTGATTATGTCTTCCGCCTTATATCCATCACTGATTATCATTTTATATTTTGGCTCTTCAACAAAATTTATCTCAATTACTTCATCATAATTACCCTTTGCAAAACGACGTATACTTTCTGTTTTTCCAACCTGTCTTGGTCCTTTTACCACAAGAGGTTTTCTATCTGAGCTGACTCCCCACTCTTTAAGATATTCATCAATTTTTCTCTTTAAATACACAACAACACCCCACTATAATCAGACATTCTGTAATTATATTATATGTTCAATTACAAGAAATATCAACATATTTACACAAAAAATGATGGAATGTTTTACCTTTGGTTACAAAAATATGAGGGAATATTACGCCATATATCACAAAAAATGATGGAATATTATACCTTTTATTACAAAAATATGAGCGAAACTATAAATCATCTCTCCAACACATAATAATATATACATCCCTGTATACTTGAGTATCTTCCCTGGTCAACAAGGTTGTAATATTCTAACGCTTCATTTACTGCAGCTTCATTATCAATGCTTTTATAGTAAGGGTTAACTATCAGCAGAACCTTGTCGCTTGACTGCCTTGCAAACTGGTACAGATCTTCTGTAAGAATGTAATCGCTCATTTCCCCAGTATTCCCATTGGTGTAGAACACTCTTCTCTTTCTTTTATCATCCCAGTTCAAACGGTACATATTACCATTAATAAAATTACCATTAGATGTTGGGATTATAATATTCCAGTCAGCTTCATACCCTGTTTCCTTAAGAATATAGTCATAAGCCCTGTCAATATAGGTATACTGGGTGTTGTATATCAGATAATCCCCGTAAAATATATCCCCAACCGGTTTATTCTTATCTCCAGTATAACACATTGTTACACTGTCTGTATCCAGATTAATGAAATTAAGCAGTGTAAATGGGTCTATTGTTATAAAACACTGCACTGCAAGAAGCACTCCAACCGCAGCCTGCCCTGCTCTTAAAGCCACAATCTCTTTTCTTACCTTAACTACCTTTCTCACTCGCTCCACAACATATATGGCGATTAAATACAACAGAATATCTCCAACCACGTTATACCTTGCCATAGGTGCTGTTATATACAGACATGAGAATGCCACAAATGCCACTAAAGACGCTATAATACAGTGTATATATTCATTTTTTTCTTTCTTCTTTTTATCCCTGATGCCATATACAATAAGAACAATGGCACACACCAGGATAATCACCACAATAAGCCAGTTAAAATTAAGAACAAACTGCTGCTTTAGCTTGGTAACTATATGAGTGATATTATATCCAAGACAATTTGTTCCATTACTGTCCCACTTAATTCCGGTATTCTCCTCTCCATACTGGGTCCACTGGGACACTCCTCCAATAGTCTTCATATACCAAAGCTGGAGAATAGTAGATGCAAGAGTTGTGTAAAGACATCCATCTGTAGCAATTTTCTTTATTGCAGAAGTTCCTTTACCACTTGATATATGCCTTATAAACGTTCCCACAACAAGACCAAATACTATCACAATTCCTGTCTCTTTTGTCTGGAAACACATAAGACTGGCTGCCCCTGCAATTAATGGCTTATTATATATAAATCCATACAGTGCCATCATGAAGAAGCATCCAAGAGCATAATCCGGGTTAAAATATGTGACAGTACTATAGAACAGCGGTGCCAGAGATATAATAAATGTATATATAGCAGCATTTTTCTCAGATGTTCCCTTAACTATCCTTAATATAACCTTGTAGATACACCACAATGCCACAGCTGTAATGCAAAAGCTGGTTAATGACACGCCAATTATTCTTTCAGGAAAAGTAAGTTCTCCTGGAAGATACATAAGTGAAAACATCATGGTAGGATGGTTGCATATACAGAACAGTCCTCTGTATTCTTCAAAATCTGTGAATGTAAATTTCTGCACAGCCTGGCTGAATCTCCAGTAGTACTCTCCCGAATCCCATCTCTGCATCATTTCAATAAAAGGAAATCTCATGGCAATTGCAACAGCAATAACAAGAATAATGAATTTTTCCCTGTTAAACCACTGCCCCATGACGGTGTTACCATTAATGAAGGAAATACATCCACATATAATAAAATATATAGCAAAAGGAAGAACACAAAATACCCAGTAAACCATATTTCCAGCAAAATCAATGGTCTTGACAGAAGAAAAAATAATTGCAACTGACAGCGCAACCGGCTGCACTGATAAAAACATAAGCTGACTGTTAAACTTCCCAATCAGATTCCTGCTTAGAGCATATACCACACCAAACACCGCATATACAACCACCACAATCAACAGCTGCAACATCTTGCCGTACTGGATATAATATCCCCATGTCATTATTCCCCATATTGCCATAGACAGAAGTAATCCGAATATATATTCTAATTTTATTAAAAATTCCTTTTTTTCTTTGTTGTTAATTTTATCTCCATTATTATTTTGTA
>SAMEA3663175__coassemble_389_pt1 | contig 11983 bp, 12 predicted proteins | sample SAMEA3663175__metabat2_high_PE_014 | metagenome-assembled genome bin SAMEA3663175 (sample SAMEA3663175) | pig gut metagenome | biome: pig gut; feature: pig-associated habitat; material: faeces | place: Denmark | collected 2012 | reverse complement strand
TTCTCAGAGGCAATGACATATTCTTTTGAAAGTCCAAAGGTATTTGATAAGTTAAAGTTAGAGCCGGATTCTTCATATAGAAAGACAGTTGTAATATCTAATCCTCTTGGTGAAGACTTCTCTGTAATGAGGACACTGCCTCTTAACGGAATGCTTACATCTCTTGCAACTAATTATAACAGACGTAATAAGAATGTTAAGCTCTATGAGATGGCAAAGGTTTATCTGCCAGATGAAGATACTGAAAAGCTTCCTGAAGAGAAGGTTATGTTCACACTGGGATTCTTCGGGGAGGGAGATTTCTTCACAATGAAGGGTGTGGTTGAGGAGTTCCTTGACCGTGTTGGTATGCGTGTTAAGCCAGTATATAACCCACAGGCAGGAATTCCATTCCTCCATCCAGGCCGTCAGGCAGCCATTGAATATAATGGAACAGAAATCGGTTATCTTGGAGAAGTCCATCCAGATGTTGCTGATAATTATGGTATTGGAGAGAAGGCATACATTGCTGTAATTGATATTCCTGCGGTTACAGAACTTGCAAGCTTTGACAGGAAGTTTACTGGAATTGCAAAGTTCCCAGCTGTCAGCAGAGATATCAGTATGCTTGTTCCGAAGAATATTCTTGTGGGCACTATTGAGAATATTATTGAGAAGCGTGGCGGAAAGCTTGTTGAGAATTTCAGTCTCTTTGATATATATGAGGGCTCACAGATTCAGGAGGGCTTTAAGTCAGTTGCATATACAATATCTTTCAGGGCTAAGGACAGAACTTTGGAGGATAAGGATATTACTCCTGTTATGGACAAAATCCTTAAGGATCTTTCTGATATTGGAATTGAACTTAGAAGTTAATTGAAAAGTAGAAGGTTATAATGAATTTACATGATTTTTATTACGATTTGCCAGAGGAACTGATTGCCCAGGACCCACTGGCAGATCGTTCAAGCTCAAAACTTATGGTTCTTGATAAAAAGACAGGCAGGACTGAACACAGGATATTTAAAGACATTATTGAATATCTTAATCCAGGAGACTGTCTTGTTATTAATGATACTAAAGTTATTCCTGCTAGACTTATAGGTGAGAAGGAAGGAACTGGTGCGGCTATAGAAGTTCTTCTCCTGAAGAGAAAGGAAGATATGGCCAATACCTGGGAAGTCCTTGTTAAACCAGGAAAGAAAGCCAGGCCTGGTACCAGGATAAGCTTTGGTGACGGTAAGCTTGTGGGAGAGATTATTGATATTGTTGAGGAAGGGGACAGGCTGATTCAGTTTTCCTTTGATGGAATATTTGAGGAAATACTTGATGAACTGGGACAGATGCCACTGCCCCCATATATAACACACAAGCTTGAAGATAAGAACAGATACCAGACTGTATATGCAAAGCATGAGGGTTCTGCAGCGGCTCCTACAGCGGGTCTTCATTTTACCAATGAACTTCTTGCTGAAATTGAGGCTAAGGGTGTGAAGATTGCAAGGGTAACACTTCATGTAGGTCTTGGAACATTCCGTCCTGTTAAGGTTGAGAATATTCTTGACCATCATATGCATTCTGAATACTATGAGGTATCAGAAGAAGCTGCAGATACCATTAATAGTGTGAGGCAGTCAGGTGGAAGAATAATAGCTGTGGGTACAACGAGCACAAGAACTCTGGAATCAGTTGCAGATACTCATGGTTGCATTAAGCCATGCAGGGGATGGACTGATATATTCATTTATCCGGGATATGAATTTAAGGCAATTGACTGTCTTATTACTAATTTTCATTTGCCTGAATCAACTCTTATTATGCTTGTTTCAGCCCTGGCTGGAAAAGATAATGTTATGGCAGCTTACAGGGAGGCCGTGGAAAATAGTTACAGGTTCTTCTCTTTTGGTGATGCCATGTTTATAAAATAATTAACAAATATAGTAAATTGAATAATGTTGAGTGATGCGGATGATCGCGGCTGCAATTGCCGAAAGGCAGCAGGTGAGGAAAGTCCGGGCTCCATAGGGCAGGATGCCAGATAACGTCTGGTGGAGGTGACTCCAAGGAAAGTGCAACAGAAATAAACAGCCAGAAATTTTCTGGTGATGGTGGAAAGGCAGTGTAAGAGACTACCGTGTCTTTGGTAACAAAGGCAGCTCTGTAAACCCCATCCGGAGCAAGACCAAGATAAAGGCTATACGGCTGCCCGTCGTGCCTTTAGGTAGGTCGCTTGAACCTGCTGGTGACAGCAGGACTAGATAGATGATCATCTCGCACAGAGTGCGGACATAACCCGGCTTACAGCATCGCTCGTTTTTATGAGGTTTTATGAGGAATCAGAAGGTTATATATTACTCAGATGAACTGAATGATGAATTTGCTGCAGATTCTATTAAAGCAATTAAGATTGACGGGAATTACGACTATCATGGTGGCTTTTTAAGAAAGCTGGGGAGAGTGTTTTTCTATCGAATTATTGCCATACCTCTGGGATGGATTGGGTTAAAGTTAAGATATGGACATGTGATATATGGTAAAGAGAAGCTTAAAGGATACAAAAGATTTTTTTTGTATGGAAATCATACTAATAACTTTGGAGACCCATTTGTGCCAAGCATGATCACTTTTCCTAAAGGGACATATGTGGTGGTTCATCCTAATAATGTGAGTATGCCGGTTCTTGGAAAGATTACGCCAAGCCTGGGAGCATTGCCACTTCCGGGAGATTTTGATTCAACAAGAAATTTTATAAATGAAATTAATAACAGGTGGAAGGCTGGAAGTCCAATTACAATATATCCGGAAGCTCATATCTGGCCTTATTATACTAAGATAAGACCATTCAAGGATATGTCTTTCAGATATGCTGTCCAGCTTAATTCACCGGTTTTTTGTTTTACAAACTGTTATAAAAAGAGAAAATTCGGGCCAGGACCCAAGATGGTAACTTTCATTGACGGTCCATTCATATCAGACCCTTCCCTTCCTGCGAGTATGCAGAAGAAATGGCTTAGAGAACAGGTTTATAATGCAATGGTACTAAGAAGTGCAGAGAACGAAGTTGAGATGGTAAAATATGTCAGGAGGGAGGATACATGATTAACATATTGTTTGCGGGGAATGATAAGGTATTTGATGGTATTCTTACATGTATGCTGTCAATATTCATGAGAACTTCTACCAGGGAACCTTTTTCTATATATATCCTGACAATGGATGTATCTCATATCAAACCCCAGTACAGAGCTTTAACAGAGGAGCAGGCACAGGTTCTTAATTCTGTTGCAGCTGATTTCAATCCAGATAACAGAGTAACAAGGATAGATGTTATAGAGAAATACAATGCCTGTTTTGCAAGCTGTCCCAATGAGACAGCTTACTGTTCGCCTTACACACTTTTAAGGCTCTTAGCTGATGATTTGCCACAGATACCTGATAAGATACTGTATCTGGATGCTGATATAATGTTTAATCGTGATATAACTTTACTGTATAATCATGATGTTTCCCAGTATGAGTACGCTGCAGCAAGAGATCATTATGGAAAATACATTTTGAATCCCAATTACATCAATGCAGGGGTACTGCTTCTTAATATGAAGTTGATCAGGCAGACAGGACTGTTTGTTAAAGCGAGAAATCTTCTTAAACGAAGAAAGCTTCTTTTTGCCGACCAGTCAGCTATATACTGGAATACAACTAACAAGCTGATGCTGCCCCAGAGATTCAATGACCAGAAGTTTCTTCATGACCATACTGTGGTGAGACATTTTTCTAAAAGGCTGTTTTATTTTCCTTATCCCCACACTGAGAACCTGAAACAGTGGCAGGTGGACAAAGTTCATTCAAAGTTTAAATATCACCAGTTCGATGATATATATGATGAGTATTATAAAATTATCCAGGGAGATGTGAAAGAAAATGGAAAATAGGAATATAATACCTGTATTTTACTCTTGTGATAACAATTATATCAAATATGGAATTGTATCAATCCAGTCTTTGATAGATAATTCTTCTGATGAGAACCAGTATAATATATATATACTGTGTGCAGGACTTGAGGATAAATATGTGGATATCCTTAAATCTATGGAAAAGGATAATGTATCAATCAGTATTGATGATATCAGCAGAAAGGCTGAGGAGTTTGTTGAGAATCTTCCTGTAAGGGATTACTATTCATGCATGACATATTACAGACTTTTAATTCCGGATTCATATCCACAGTATGATAAGGCAGTATATATTGACAGCGATACTATTGTGCAGGATGATATTGCCAAATTATATAACATTGATATTGGCAATAGTTTTCTTGGTGCCGCATATGATGGTCTTGTTAATTCAGTGGAATTGTATGGTGAGTATGCAGAACAGGTTCTTGATATTGACAGGACAAGATATTTTAACGCAGGAGTTATTGTAATTAATCTTCAGCAGTTCAGGGAGCATAAAGTTATTGAGAGCTTTATGGAACTTGCCAGAACATATACATTTGTAGTTGCCCAGGATCAGGACTATCTTAATGTTATCTGTAAGGATAAAGTATATTATATGGATTATGCATGGAATTTTGGAATAATGACCAGTCAGGAGATGAATCCTGAGGATATTCACATTATCCATTATCATCTGGCAGCAAAGCCCTGGCATTATGATGACTGCAGGCTTGGAGATTATTTCTGGAAGTATGCCAGAAAGACACCTGTGTATGATGAGATTATGGAAGTGTATGAAAACTTTTCTGATGAAGAAAAGGAGTTGGATGAGGAACATTCTAAGCATCTGTATAATCTGGCAGTGCAGGAGATTGAAAGGCAGGATAATTACAGAAAGCTTATGGAGAATATGCAGATAACAAACACAGGCAGACATGCAATAGTAGAAAAAATTGCAGCCCTGGAGAAAGAGGGCCGCTTTGATGAAGATGTGGAGGATGACCCACCAGGCAAACAATTGCTTCCTGATGATATTGATTATGAGAAGAATCCATGGAAAAAGCGTTTAAGAACACGTTTTGCATTCAAGATTGCAAGATGGTTTGTTAATTATCTTCTGAAAGAGAAAAGTCTTGTTATTAAGGATATTGTTGGTATTGAGAATTTCAGAAACCTTGAAACAGGAGCAATTATTACCTGTAACCATTTTAATGCCTATGATTCCTTTGCAATGGATTTAACCTTTGACCAGTCACTTATGAGGGCAAAGGGAAAGAAGATGTACAGGATTATAAAGGAGGCTAACTATACAAGCTTTCCTGGTTTTTATGGTTTCCTTATGAGAAACTGTAATACACTCCCATTAAGCAGCAATAAGGATACAATGAGAAAGCTTCTTAAAGCAGTGGATAATATTCTTTCATCTGGGGATTTCATTCTTGTTTATCCAGAACAGAGCATGTGGTGGAATTATAGAAAGCCAAAGCCATTAAAGAAGGGTGCATTCAAGTTTGCTGCCAAGAGTAATGTGCCGGTTCTTCCTGTATTTATTACAATGGAAGATACGGATGTAAAGGAAGATGGTGAGTTCTTTGTCCAGGCATATACAATTCATGTCGGAAAACCTATATATCCTGATAAGGACAAGCCTGTTGTGGAGAATGCTGACGAGATGCTTGAGAAGAATTATCTCTGGTGGAAAGAAGTATATGAGGATTTCTATAAGATTCCTCTTACCTATACATGTGGAGAGGTAAATTGTTTTGGTGTTGTTGTGGATGGGGCCAAACAGCCTGTTGCCCGGTAAGATGTAAGCATACCAGCCCTATAATTTCATTTATGAAAATCAGCCATGATTACTGTCCGGGCAGTTGATGCCGTAACAGATAATCATGGCTGTAATTGTTAATCATGGCTGTAATTGTTAATCATCGGTTGTACTTCTCTTCACAGTATTTACAGCGGTATATCTGTTTATCAATGTCTGTCAATATAAATACGTGGTCAAGCTCCTGCTCAATGGAAGTGATACATCTTGGATTCTTGCATTTTATCACATTAGTTATGGATGGAGGAAGAGTAAGTCGTTTTTTATCAACAATTTCTCCGTCTTTAATTATATTTACAGTAATATTATGGTCAATAAAACCAAGTACATCCAGGTCAACAGTATCAAGTCCGGCTTCTATTTTTATAATGTCCTTCTTACCCATCTTGTTGCTTCTGGCATTTTTAATAATAGCAACCTGACAGTCAAGCTTGTCCAGACCAAGATTGTTATATATCATCATGGATTTTCCTGCTTCAATATGGTCAAGAACAAATCCATTGTTAAGCTGTCCTACATTTAACATAATTCCATGTCCTTTCTAATTTATTTGTTAAGTCCTAAAAGAGTCATAATAAGAGCCATTCTCACATACACACCGTACTGTGCCTGTTTGAAATATGCAGCTCTTGGGTCATCATCCACATCTACAGAGATTTCATTAACTCTTGGAAGAGGGTGGAGGACATACATATTCTCCTTTGCAAGAGCCATCTTAGCTTTGTCAAGAATGTAGAAATCTTTCATCCTTAAATAATCGTCCTCATTGAAGAATCTTTCTCTCTGGACTCTTGTCATATACAGAATATCAAGTTGAGGCATAACATCCTCAAGCTTTTCAACCTCCTGGAATTCTGCGTTCTTCTCCTTTAATTTATCAATGATATAATCAGGCACACGCAGCTCTTTAGGTGAGATAAGAATGAACTTAATATTGTTATACCTTATAAGTGAATTGATAAGGGAGTGGACTGTACGTCCGAATTTAAGGTCTCCGCATAAACCAATAGTAAAATTATCCAGCTTTCCATGAAGCTCATTAATTGTCATAAGGTCTGTAAGAGTCTGGGTTGGGTGCTGATGACCTCCATCACCGGCGTTAATTACAGGGATAGTGGATTTGCTGGCAGCAACCATTGGAGCTCCCTCCTTTGGATGACGCATTGCACATATATCGGCATAGCATGAAATAACCCTGATGGTATCTGACACACTTTCTCCTTTAGAGGCAGAGCTTGAGTCAGCAGAAGAAAAACCAAGAACAGACCCCCCTAAATTCAGCATCGCTGATTCGAAACTTAAACGGGTTCTTGTACTTGGTTCATAAAAACATGTAGCTAATTTTTTACCATCACATACGTGAGAGTATTTTGCAGGATTTTTGGAAATGTCTTTCGCCAGGTTCAACAGGTCGTCAATTTCCTCCACACTCAAATCCAGTGGACTTAGTAAATGCTTCATAAATAATCTCCATTCCGCCTTACAGGCATTATTATGAGTAAGCTGGCAGTTAAACCTATATTGCCACTCCAGTTTTCACTATTCGATATTCTACTATGAAATCATAATTTTAACAACGCTTTTTGTAAAAAAATTGTTAAATCATAAAAATGTAGCTATTTCATTTAAAATGTGTTAGAATTTCATACGGAGTGTTTTATCGTTTCAACCTTTAATGGCTTCTTCCGGTAAAATGCTTTTAGATGCAGATTAGAATGGAGAAGTATATGTCGAAGATTATATTAACTGGTGACAGACCAACAGGAAGACTTCATCTGGGACATTTCGTTGGTTCTTTAAGAAGAAGAGTTGAATTACAGAACTCAGGTGGTTTTGAGAAAATATACATCATGATTGCAGATGCCCAGGCTCTTACAGATAATGCTGATAATCCTGAAAAAATCCGTCAGAATATTATAGAGGTTGCACTGGACTATCTTTCAGTGGGGATTGACCCGGAGAAGTCAGTTATATTTATCCAGTCGCAGATACCACAGCTTACAGAGCTTACTTTTTATTATATGAATCTTGTTACAGTATCAAGATTGCAGCGTAATCCTACTGTTAAAAGTGAGATTCTTTTACGTAATTTTGAGACAAGTATCCCAGTTGGATTTTTCACATATCCAATCAGCCAGGCTTCTGATATAACAGCATTTAAGGCTACAACAGTTCCAGCAGGTGAGGACCAGGAACCAATGATTGAGCAGGCAAGAGAGATTGTAAGGAAGTTTAATTCTGTTTACGGAGATACACTTGTTGAGCCAAGTATACTTCTTCCTGATAATAAGGCATGCTTAAGGCTTCCGGGAACAGATGGTAAGGCTAAGATGAGTAAATCTCTTGGAAACTGCATATATCTTGCTGATACACCGGAGGATGTTAAGAAGAAGGTTATGAGCATGTACACAGACCCTGATCACATAAGGGTAGAAGATCCGGGAAAGATTGAAGGAAACACAGTGTTCACATATCTTGATGCATTCTGCACTGATGAAGATTTTGCAGAATTCCTTCCTGATTACAGCTGCCTTGATGAATTAAAGGAACATTATAAGAAGGGCGGTTTAGGCGATGTTAAGGTCAAAAAGTTCCTTCTTAATGTAATTAATAAGCAGTTAGAGCCTATAAGGGTGAGAAGAAAGGAATATGAGCAGAATATCCCTCTGGTTTATGATATATTAAAGAAGGGAACACAGGAGGCTTATCAGGTTGCACAGCAGACACTGGATGAAGTCAAGGCTGCTATGAAGATTAATTATTTTGATGACCAGGAACTCATAAAGGGTCAGAGTGAAAAATATAAAGAGAAATAATTATTGTATGTGTTATTACACAGTGATACAATATTATTAATATATTATGTAACGGAGGTATTACCATGTTAATTGAATTTGATGATACATTAGTTACTGGCAACAGTACTATTGATGAGCAGCATAAGGAGCTGATTAAGAGAATCGGCAATCTTATAACTGCATGTGAAGAGGGTGATGGAAAGGTTAATGCCATTAAGATGCTTGATTATCTTGATGAGTATACTGATTTTCATTTCACTGCAGAGGAAGAACTTCAGAAGAAAGCAGGATATCCTGATTATGACAATCATCACAAGAAACATGAGGAGTTCAAGGAAACAATCAAGGAGTTAACTGAGTATCTTGAGGAACTTGAAGGACCTAATAAGGATTTTGTAGATAAGGTTAAAACAGAAGTTGTAGACTGGCTGTTCAGACATATTAAGGCTGCAGACAGATCTGTTGCAGAGTATATTAATCTCCACAACAATCCAGATATTGTCTAGGATTATATTACATAAAAATTCAGGGCTGTAATTTACAGCCCCTTGTTTCTTTCAGGGCAGTTTATATGCCCTTTTTTGTAATGTTTTATTGAATATCACTGACATTCAGAATAACTATATTATTTGGCTTTGAAATCTTTATTTCTGGACCATTCATAACAATCAGTCCCCTGTCAAAGTGAATAGTAAAATCCGTAATGGAATTACCCTGATTATTAATAGACAACAAATGTTTGTTATCAGGGAACATGGCAATGTATTTAGGATAATCACCGCTTACAGGGAGAGAAGAAATACTACTTAACATACCTGATGTCTTGTCCACATCATATATTGTAACAGTATTATCCCCTGCATTAGAGCATATTAGATTGTTTCCGTCATTAGCCATGATAATATTAGCTGCAGAACTGTTGCTCTTATGGTCTTTTCTTACAGTGAATATATTCTGTATAAGCTCAAAACGTCCTGATTCTGCTTCTTTATCATAGGAATATACATTGATAAAGTTTTTCAGTTCGCATAGGACATAGGCAAATTTGCCGTCCTGGCTGAATAATATCTGGCGTGGAGCTGATTCAAGCTGTGAACGAATAATATCGTAAAGCTTGATTTTGCCATTATTGTGATTAAATTCATATAATTTAATCTGGTCAATTCCAGGATCACATACACAGAGAAGCTCCTCATCAGGAGTGAATGCAGACCAGCTGATATGAGGCCTGAAATTACGCTCTGCAATGCTGCCCATTCCCTTGTGGAATACCTCGTCAGTAATATCTCCTACACGTCCATCCTTTTTAAGAGACATTACAGTTATCTTACCATCATGGTAACCTGACACAACTAAGTAGGTGTCATTCTTCGTAATACTGATATGACATCCTCTCATACCATTTATAGATGCAACATTAAGCTGTTCCAGTTCACCATCATCCTTTATGGCATATGAGGCTACACCCTGGTCACATATTGAGTACAGGAATTTTTTACTGTGAGATATAGTGATATATGAAGGATTGTCAAGCTCATATTCATTCCTTTTGCTGATTCGTCCCTTTTCTACATCCATGTCAAACAGATATAATCCCTTGCTTGATTCATGAGTATAGCTGCCAACATATGCAACGTATCTGTCACCCATTATAATCCGTCCTTTCTTACGTTCCTTAAAAAATCTACTAACATTTTAATGCAAAACATAAGTATTTTCAATATAATTTGGAATTATTAGAGTTTTTTATATACATTTATGGGTGATTTTTTCGGTATTAACTTCAACAAGAACAGCGTCAGGTCCAATACACTTTACACATTTAAAGGGAATAATATATTCAATATCCCTGCCAAATAAACCACAGATACGTCCTGGCCCCGGAACAATAAGAGCCTGAATACATCCGGTGCACATGTCGAATTCAATGTCACATACTGTGCCAAGTATTTTGCAGTCACATCCATTGATTACGTCCTTATTTCTTAATTCACATAATCTCATAACATCACATTTATATGCTTTTTATATTATATTCATCAGGACAGGTTGTTTTTCATGGCTTTTAAAGCGCATTTTTCAAGTCTGCTTACCTGGGCCTGGGATATTCCTATTTCACTGGCAGTTTCCATCTGGGTTTTGCAGTCAAAGAACCGCATCTTGATAATCTGTCTTTCCCGATCAGACAGTTTTGCCAGGGCATCCTTTAATGCCAGGTTATTAACCACAGTTTCCTCCTGGTTTTTTCTGTCCTTTATCTGGTCACATATACACAGGGTATCATTTCCATCAGTGTACAGTGGCTCATAAATTGATACAGGACTCTGTATAGCTTCCAGAGCCATTACTATCTCTTCCCTGGGAACACCGATTTCATTGGCAATCTCCGTGATAGTAGGTTCGCATTGTTTTGCATTAAGAAGCATTTCTTTTGCTTTAAGAGCTTTAAATGCAGTGTCTCTTATGGACCTGCTGACTCTTATGGAGTTGGTAGAGTCTCTCAAATACCGTTTTATTTCACCGGCTATCATAGGAACAGCATAGGTGGAGAATTGCACATTCTGGCTTATGTCAAAATTATCTATGGCTTTAATCATTCCTACACAGCCAATCTGAAAAAGGTCGTCCACATCTTCTCCTGACTGGGCGAATCTGTGGGCAATACTTAATACAAGACGAAGATTTCCTTTAATGAATTTATCTCTGGCATCCTTGTCTCCCTGCTTTATTTTTTTCAGCAGTTCCTCTTTTTCTTTTGCATTAAGAAGTGGCAGAGTTGCAGTGTTAACACCACATATTTCGACTTTATATGAAGCCATGTTCACCTCCCGGCAAGTTAATAGATTTCTATTTGTTATGATTACCCCAAGTTAACTGTTTAATACTGGGAAGAATAACCATTTTTAATGTTGACCGGAAAGGGATTTTTACGTATAATTTAATTTATATTCTTGTGTTCGGAGGTATTTTCAATGAAGTGTCCATTTTGTGGCAATGATAATACAAAGGTTATTGATTCAAGACCAACTGACGACAGTTCAATCAGAAGAAGACGTCAGTGCGAGTCGTGTGGTAAGAGATTTACAACCTATGAGAAGGTAGAGACTATGCCTTTGATTGTTATTAAGAAAGATAACAACAGAGAACCTTATGACAGAGAAAAGATTGTGGCAGGTATTGTGCGTTCATGCCATAAGCGCCCTGTATCAATTTCAAGCATTAACGCTATGGTTGATGAGATTGAGACGAAAATTTTCAATATTGGTGAGAAAGAAATCCCAACAACTACAATTGGTGCCATCGTAATGGAGGAGTTAAAGAAGTTAGATGAGGTGGCCTATGTAAGATTTGCGTCTGTATACAGGGAATTTAAAGATGTTAATACTTTCATGGACGAGATTAAGAAAATTTTAAAATAGTGTCTGAATGTACTCATA
>SAMEA3663175__coassemble_381_pt1 | contig 12086 bp, 8 predicted proteins | sample SAMEA3663175__metabat2_high_PE_014 | metagenome-assembled genome bin SAMEA3663175 (sample SAMEA3663175) | pig gut metagenome | biome: pig gut; feature: pig-associated habitat; material: faeces | place: Denmark | collected 2012 | reverse complement strand
TAACAGCCAGAAATGGGGAACGACTATTGAGGGAATTCCTGTTAATTCTCCTGATATATTAAAGGATATCAATCAGGAAGAACTTCATTTGATAATATGTATTAAAAGGTATTCAGGGGTTGTAAGACAGCTTCAGGATATGGGGATTACAGATTATCACATATATGACCCGGGTAACGATTATCCAAGCAGGAGAAGACAGAGAATTCTTAGCAAAACTGGGGCAACGGACTGTTGCACGGATAGAATATCGTGTGATTTGGACAGCTGCAATAATCTGCAGGATAAAAAGCCATATAATGTAGGTTACATTGCAGGGGTATTTGATCTGTTTCATATTGGACATCTTAATATGTTCAAGAGGGCAAAGGAGATGTGCAATTATCTTATTGTGGGAGTTGTATCGGATGAAGGGGTTAGGCTGGACAAGCAGGCCGAACCATTTGTACCATTCGAAGAAAGAATTGAGATGGTGCGTTCGTGCAGATATGTTGATGAAGCGGTAAAACTTCCAGTGGGTTTTGCCGGAACAAGGGATATGTTCCGTGTATACCACTTTGACGTGCAGTTTTCCGGAAGTGATTATGAGAATGATCCGGTGTGGCTTTCTGAGAAGGAGTTCCTTGAGAAGAATGGCTCCACAATGGTATTTTTCCCTTATACACAGAGTACCAGTTCTACCAAATTAAAAAAGGCGATTAACAGTAAGATTAATAGTAGTGTATGATGACGAGTAATATACGATAATGCTATGGGAGAGAGTAGATATGCTTCTTGACAATGATGTTGTAATGATGGAAGAGGATGACATAATAAGATATGCCACCGAGCTGCTGGATGCTGTGGATAACGGCTGGCTGAATGATGATACGAAAGTTGACAGATTCACATATGCCCACCTTGTGGCAATGTTTCTTGCAACATCTAATATGGATAATGGGGCAAAGTTATATAGTTATTGTTATGATGCTGCTATAAGATGTGGAGAGAGACATATTAAGGAAAAACTGTCAGCAGGAGAGAAGATAAAAGTTGCATTCTTGCCTATCTCTGCCGCAGAATGGCCCGCTGGTGGTATATACAGATTGATGGCAGATGATGACAGATTTGAACCAGTTGTGATACCGGTTCCTCTTATAGGGCGCAGCAGTGCAGAACGGAGAAAAGTCTACGAGCAGACTTACAGATTCTTCGAGGATGGCAATTATAATGTTAAACGAATATATGATTCGCAGACAGAGGAGATTGTAGGCTGGGATGAATGTGGCGGATATCCTGATATGGTTATTCATGTAACTCCGTGGTATCTTAATATGGCGAAGGAGTACCAGATAGTAAGACTGCCACTGTCAGTGCTTAATGTATCTATATCCTATGGATTTAATCCTGCAACATCTCTTGATGGAGATTACGGCCAACAGTGTGTATATAATAAAGAGTTCTTTAATCTTATGTGGCGTGTGTACACGGAAACTGAAGATGATATTGCGGATTACAGGAGATACCAACTGCTTGCCGGAAAGAATGTAAGGTTAAGCGGTTATATCAAGATGGATTATTTTTATGAACATCATGACTATTCTGAGTCAGATTTACGCAGGCTGTGGAAAGTTCCAGAAGGAAAGGCTGTTGGGGATTATAAAAAAGTTATAATATCTCCACATTTTTCTATAGGCAATGATAATATACTATTATTTTCTACATTTGATAAGAATATGTGGTATTATCCTGTTCTGGCAGAAAAGTATTCTGATAGTGTATCATTCGTTTTCAAGCCTCATCCTAACTTAAGAAATGCTTTGATTAGTAAGGGGATAATGAATTCAATTGGTGAATATGAGGAATATCTTGACAGATTCAGGAGGCTTCCTAATGCCAGTGTCCAGGAGGAAGGGGATTATCTGGCATTATTTGATACTTCGGATGCATTAATTAATGATTCTATATCATTTATATGTGAATATATGTATACTGGTAAACCGATGTTGTTTTTGAGGAGAGCAGAACAGAGGTTTACGCCTCTTGGCGAAGAGATAATCAGAACACAGTACGATGCAGATGGCAAAGACTATGAAATGATAGACAGATTTGTTAGTGACGTGGTTATTAATAACAATGACTGTAAGAAGCAGGCCAGGAAAGACCTGTATAGCCACAGGCTGGATTATGTCAGAATGAATGGCATGAATGCAGCGGAGCATGTATACAGGGATATTCTTAATGGGATAACAGCTGATTAAACATAATTACTGTAACAGACTGAGAACACTATCATAGAGGTGGTTTGACTGTGCAAGCATAGCTTCTCCTGCACTGGAGAGGATATCCTGCTTTGCCATGTTAACCATCTCTTCTGAAATATCAGTGTCTCGTAGTCTGCTCTCTGCGCTGGATGTATTGAGAGAAGTGTTGGCATCAACATCCATTGCATGCTCAAGACGATTCTGGACAGCACCGAATCTTGATCTTGTGGTGTGAAGCCAATCTAGGGCATAGTCTAATGAACTTATGGCACTTCCTGCATTGTCAAAAGAACTTACATCCAGTGGATCAATTCCCAGTTTCTTAGCTTCCATCCATACAAGAGGAACATCTATTGCTTGATTTTCAAGGGCGCCTGCCTGAATCTTCAATCCCCATTCGTTAGACTTAATGTCAATTGTTACATGTTCTTCCATACCATTAAGGTACATTGTGCCCATATTCAGGTTGTTGTAGGTAATCTGTGAGGCACCTGTTCCAACAGTTTTATTATATGAACTGCTTGAGAAATTACTGTGACCAGTTACAGGATAGAATGCCATTCTTGAACCCTCTATATATAACATATTAGCATGACCAATCTGATAATTGTTGTTCATGCTGCCGTTATTTGGATATAAAGCTTTGACGTTAGAGTCGCTTCCGAGCAGACTGGCGATTTTCCCAGGTATACCGTTCTGGTTGGGAATATCATCTGGCTTGATATTAATGTATATACTTGGACTTGAAGTTGCTGAATTAATAGTTACACCAGTAGGTTTAGTACTATCAAATGAAAAATCAAATGTCTGGTTACAATGTGCACTGCATGTCAGGAAGAATGTTTTTCCTTCTAACTCGCTCGTTGGTTTGTTAGCAAAACTCATCTCAAATCCCTGGGTGGTTGAAGGATTTCCGTTTCTGTCTATTATAGAGATATCATCCTTGTCCATTCTGTAAATACCTTTGCCGATAGCAGTAGGTGTTGTGATTGTGGCTTTGTCAAGGTCCACAGCATACTGGTCATCTGCTCTTAATGTGTGAATTCCATTAAATGTTGTTGTTTCAGCAATTCTGTTGAATTCTTTGATATTCTGGTCGATTTCTGCCTGAAGAGCCTGACGGTCCTGTGGAGTATTGGTATCATTAGCTGCCTGAACAGATAATTCTCTCATTCTCTGAAGTATACTGTCGGCTTCTGAAAGGGCACCATCAGTTACCTGTACCAGGGATACGCCATCCTGAATATTAGTTACAGCTTTGTTTAAGCCTCTTATCTGCCAGCGCATTTTTTCAGATATAGACAGTCCGGCTGCATCGTCAGCTGCGCGGTTTATCTTGTATCCGGAAGACAGCTTCTCTGTGCTTTTTACACGATTACTGCTGATTATATTGTATTGTCTGGCTGTATTCATTGCTGTGAGATTGTGATTGATAATCATGCAGGTGTTCTCCTCTTTGGCGTAGGTCTTGTGATTTAAGTCTGGTAACTTATATATATATCGGTATGGAGTATGAAATATGTTATAGGTTTTTGTGATTTTTTGTTGATATTCTTGAATGTATTTTTACAGGTTTTTACAGCTTTTTCTCTGATTTTTGGAAGAACTCTTTTAATTTTTATATTTTATATTTGAAAAAATATTATTGTTAATATATAATTAACTGTATAATAATTATAGTTTTACTTTTAAAAGAATAAGTTGACAATATGGTATATATGCCATAAAATAATCTTAACAAATGGTTTTGTTAAGAAAACACAGAAGATACCATTAGAAGAAGTAAGGCTGGCTAAGGAACGCAGAGTGGATTTTAAGGAAAGGATGGGGCGTTATGAAAACATTAAAGGAATTTAAAGGCGAGCAGATGCAAGATGCTGAATTTGTAAAAGAATATGAAGCCATCCAACCGGAACTTGATGTTATAAGGGCGATTGTAGATGCCAGAACTTCACAGAACATGACACAGAAGGAACTTGCTGAACGAACAGGAATTAATCAGGCTGATATTAGTAAGTTGGAAAATGGAACAAGAAATCCTTCTGTTAACTTACTGAAGAGACTAGCAGAGGGATTGGGTATGGCTTTAAAGATAGAGTTCGTACCTAAGCAACGAATTTAGATGTAAACTATAAAAAACATCGTTGCAAGATTGAAAAGGTGTATTTATAATTGACAGTCCAGATGTAGTAAACTGGGAAGTGAATTGGGAAGCAAAGTGGGAAAAAACTTCAAAAGTGGGAAAAATAAATCAAAAAGTGGGAAAATTCGATTTGATTTTTCCCACTTTTATTGTATTATGTATGTAGAAGGAGGGGCAAAATATCTTTTGACCCTCATGTCATATTATGAAAGGGTGTGAAGCATATGGGGTATATGACATCAAGGGAAGTTGCGGTAAAATATGGTATTACCAAACGCACAGTTAATGCCTTATGTAAGAATGGGGCAATTTCGGGTGCATATTATGATGGATTCAGATGGATGGTTCCTGATGATTACGTATATTCAGGAAGAAAAAATCCAGAAAAAGAGAAGGATATTAAAAAATCCAGGATTTTAAAGAAAAAGGCACTTCCTATAGGTGTTTCAGATTACCGTAAAGCTGTAACTAACTATTATTATGTTGACAAGACACTGCTCATAAGAGACTTGATAGATTACAAGCCTCTGGTATCTCTGTTTACACGTCCAAGAAGATTCGGAAAATCCTTGAATATGGATATGCTTAAGGTGTTTTTTGAGTTGAGCGATGAGGATACTTCTCTGTACTTTGAAGGAACAAGGGTATGGGAGGCAGGTGAGGAATATAGAAAAGAGCAGGGGAAATATCCAGTTATTTATCTGACATTCAAGGACGTAAAATATAACAACTGGAAAGATACATTTGCCAATGTTAAGGAAGTGGTAAGAACAGAATACAGACGTCATCTATATCTGATTGAGAGCCGCAGCATGTCTGAAGACGATGTTAAGTATTACAGAGCGGTGATTGATGGAACATTAGAGGATGCATTGTTTTCTACTACCCTTGCAAGACTATCACATTTTTTGAATGCTCATCACAGCAATGCACCTATGATATTGATAGATGAATATGATACGCCTATCCAACAGGGATATATGCATGGTTATTATGAGGATGTCACTGCATTTATGCGTAACTTCCTGTCAGGTGGATTAAAGGATAACAATGATATGACAATGGCATTTTTGACAGGTGTGTTAAGAGTTGCCAAGGAGAGTATATTTAGCGGACTGAATAACCTGAATGTTAATTCAGTACTTGAAAGCAGATACAGTGAATATTTTGGCTTCACATATGATGAAGTAAAGGAAATGCTTGAATTCTATGGATATGATGATAAATTCAATGAAGCATTGAAATGGTATAATGGTTATAATTTCGGAGAAAACCGTATATTTAATCCATGGTCTATTGTTAATTATGTTGATTCGGGATGCATTCCAAGAGCATTCTGGCAGGCAACTGGAAATAATGAGATAATTGGCGAAATAATACAGAATGCATCAACTGATATTATTGACAGCATGAGGGAACTGCTGAATGGAAAGACAGTGGAGGTATATATAGATACAGCGGTGGTGTATCCTGAGGTACAGAAAAACCCTGGCAGCATATTCAGTTTTCTTCTAATGGCGGGATATCTGACAGTGAAATCTACGAAGCATTTGTTTGATGGCAATTCATATTGTCAGGTGTGCATACCTAACAGGGAAATATATGTTGCATATGAGAAGGAAATATTGGCAAAGCTTGACACAATAATTCCTATGTCATTTTCTATATCTGTACAACAGGCTCTTTTATCGGGAGATTCGACCAAACTTGAGCAGGAACTTCAGAACTTTATGATTAATACTGTCAGTAATTTTGATGTGGCACAGGAAAGCTTTTACCACGGACTTATTCTGGGGATGAGTGCAACGTTCTGCAATTACTATGAGTTGAGTTCTAACCGTGAAAGTGGATATGGACGTTATGATATTATGTTAAAACCACTGGATTGTAATAATCCTGGAATTATTATAGAACTGAAGGCGGTCAGACAAACTAACTCTGTTACTGCAGATAAGAATAGTGTATTGAACCAGTTGCAAAGTATGGCTGATGAAGCAATACATCAGATTGATTCAAAAGAGTATTACACAAGCCTTAAGACGTATGGGTGTAAAAGCATAATAAAATATGGTATAGCATTCTCAGGCAAATTATGCAGGGCTAATGTTGAGAGATGGAATGATCCCAATCTTCAAACTTCTAATTAAACACAATCATTCAATGAATTTATATTTTTAAACTTGATAAAATGATATTTTTGATATATAATATGACTATATAATAATTATACTTTTAAAAGAATAAGTTGACAATACGACATATATGCCATTCAATAAACACATAGGAGATTTTGTGACAAAAGTTGAAGTTAAGTTTGCGAAGTAACTGAAAAAGTATTATACAGAAGTTTACAGTTAAACAACGAATGAATAGGTTGAATAATGGAGGTTCCTTATGAAAATAAATGCAAACGGAACAGAGATATTATATTATACAGATGAAGAAAGTCGCAGTGACTATATAAGTTTGACCGACATAGCACGCAAGAAAAACCCTTTAGAGCCTAAAGTTGTCGTAGCAAACTGGATGCGCTCACGCACTACCATTGAATATTTAGGATTATGGGAACAGTTAAACAATCCTGATTTTAAAGGACTCGAATTCGAGACCTTTAAAAATGAATCCGGCTCAAATGCATTTACATTATCACCACAGCGATGGATTGAAGCAACCAATGCAATCGGCATTATTTCCAAATCCGGACGTTATGGTGGTACTTTTGCACATTCAGATATTGCGTTTGAATTTGCTTCTTGGATTTCACCGGAATTTAAATTATATATTATTAAAGATTATCAGAGACTAAAAAAAGAGGAAGCGGGAAAACTCGCTCTTGGGTGGGATTCCAAACGAGAATTATCTAAAATAAATTACCGCATACATACAGATGCTGTAAAAGAATTTTTAATTACACCAGAGCTTACACCACAAGAAATGAATTGTAAATATGCATCTGAAGCAGATCTTCTTAACATTGCATTATTCGGCAAAACTGCAAAACAATGGCGTGAAGAAACAGGAAACACAAAAGAAAATATGCGTGACTATGCCTCTGTCGAACAGCTTATTATCTTAGTAAATATTGAGAGTATGAATGCTGATTTAATCCGTGAGGGAATGCCACAGGAAGAACGTCTCAAAAAGCTTCGTAGCGTAGCATATTATCAAATGCAGTCGCTTATAAGCAGCAAAGCTGTACAAAAGCTTAAAAACAACTTATTGGAAGAACAAAATCCAAATGTATCAGGATAATATCGTTTTATCTTAAAAAAGGAACCAGCTTCTAATTAAACACAATCTCAAACATCTCTGAAAGCCGTATCTTATAGGTATGGCTTTCTTTTATCTTTCCAAGTCCGTTGGCTGCTATCTGGGTTCTCTCTGCTTCGTGGGAAAGATAGTATCTGCATTTATCCATAAGGTCATCCTTTGATTCGTAGAGTGCCAGGTCTTCTCCGGGAACGAAGAAGTCATAGAAATCAGCCTGGTAATTACTCATAAGAAATCCTCCGGCAGCCATAATGTCTATACCCCGAAGAGGTATGCCGGACTGGATTGAACGCAGTGTAATATTAAGGTTGATTCTGCTTTCTGAGAATACAACTGGCATTGTATTATAATAATCTATAGCTCCGCAGTTGTGAATCTTAGGAAGCTCTGGAGTAGGGTTGGGAGTGTACAGATTCACATTGAACTGTTCTGACAGGGCACCTAGAAGGTCTTTTCTTTCCATGGCTGCCATCTTTCTGCATAGAAAATAGTTGGAATACAGATATTGAACAGTTTCTACACCATCCTTGTTAGGCTGTAGGGGCACGCTTTTCTCAAGTTCATCAATTATATTGCTGGTAAGAAGCTCCTCAATGAAATTATAGCCGTAGACCTTAAGCTGTGCCTGCATAATGGCATCAAGATATCCTGACACGAATGGAGGGAGGTCTTTAAATCTGTCAAAAAGGTTGTGCTTTTCGTTGTACATTGAGCCTACAAACGCAATATCTCCCTGGTATTTCTTATTGTCTCCTGACTGTTTTGCCTGACGAATAAGTCTTTCGATTCTGTTAGGATTAGCGCAGAGTGGTGCATAGTATACGGTGTTAATCCCTTCTTTTTTCAGGTCCATATACTGTTTCTTGTCAAATATGAATACATAATTGCATGGATTGATAATTGTGTATGAATATAGTGCAACAAGTGGACTGTCATATATGAATGCGATATAAGGAATGTCTGCTTTCTTGCAGTTGTTGGATAGTACTGGACTGTAGTTGAAGGTAAATACACAGTCATATCCATCCCCTTCGCTGATGATTTCCTCAAACTTCTTATCGAATTCTGGGCAGACTCTCTCATGGATATTCTCATCTGAGACTACCTTAAAGCTGTGCCCCATATCGGTAAGGGCTTCACATACATCTTCAATTCCAAAATTCTTCCATTCGTATATTAATATATTCATGATTATCTCTCTTTTTCTCACTAATTCTTAGCCGGAAATGCCATGTCAATCATCTTAAGCAATAATATGTCGTATGTGTAACGTTTTCGTACTGTTTCCTGACCATGGGCGGCTATCTCTGCCCGTTCTCCAGGATGGTTAAGATAGTATGCACACAGTTCCTTAAGGTGGTCCATGCTCTCATAGGCAATCAGGTCTTTTCCAATTTCAAAGAATTCCGGAAGTTCTGCCTGGTAATTGGTTATCAGGAATCCGCCACAGCCCAGCACGTCAAATATTCTCAGGGAAAGACCGGAACGGATGGATTTGGCTGTTATGTTAAGGTTGATTTTACTCTGGTTAAATATAATTGGCATTTCATCCAGAGAACGGGCAAATCCCCTGTTATGTATACCAGGCATGGAGCTGGTGTCGCTGCCTGTGTATATATCCACATTGAAAGAATCGGACAGCATCTTAAGTGCCCGGAGTCTTTCCTGTTCAGCAACTTTAACGCTTATATACAGCTGGGCTACAGTTGCTTTATCATTCTTTCTGTATCCTTCCGGATAATGGTATGCGCCTGGAGTTGATTCAAGGAAGGTCTGTGCCATCTGGTCTGTTATCAGCTCCTCTATAAAGTTGTAGCCGTATACCTTTAACTGGGCTTCAATAAGTCCGTCTATGAATCCTTTTTCGAATTCAGGCAATTTAGCCCTGTTAAATGGACATTTTTCCTGATAGGTGGAACCTATAAATGATATGTCACATGCATGTTTTGACCTTACCGCAGAAGAGGCTTCACGGATTACCCTGTCATTCCTTACCATGTTGGTGGCAAGGGGAACATGGAACACATGTCCTGGATTATATGGGCTGAACTCTTCATACAGTTTCCTGTCAAACAGGAATACTCTGTTACAGCTGTTAGACAGGGAATTGGAATACAGTTCCATAACAGGACTGTCTACAATAAGGCTTATATATACTATATTGGCTATCCTGCAAACTTCTGACAGCCAGGGGAAGAAGTTGATGGTGAACACAAAGGAATAGCCTCCGTTCATAATCTGACTGGAGGTGTGCTTTACGCATTCTGCTGGCAGCAGGTCTTTGCGTGTAATCTCTATTGTTTCTTCATCTACTGTAAGTCCCATCCGCTTGAAGGCTTCTATTACATCTGGCTCACAGATGCTGCCATAGCGGTATATGTATATTTTCATAAAGCTGACCTGCTTTCTGCATGGATTTGATACACGAATTTTGACCTTTTGACCCTTGTATCGTATAATGAAATTAGGGTCAAAAGGTATTTTGCCCCTAATTTGATACACGAATTGCTCTGTTGCTGTGCAACTCCCGCAATTCTACACACATTCGGAATCCGTTGATTTTTCAAGAAAAATCACTACTTCCTCATGTGTGTGCGGGTCAACAAGTCAGAAATCTTATCCTGCAAGCAGGAACGAATTCTGACCTTTTGACCCTTGTATCATATAATACCTTTATACATCATTTTATATAATTTTACATAAGATATCAATTGATTGTTTTTACATTTTGAGATATTGTTAGTATATAGACATTATGTAAGGGAGGCATGTTAATTGGGAAATTATCTGAATCCGGGAGACGAATTGTTCAGAAAAGCTATTAATTCTGAAATATATGTAGATAAAAGCCTGTTAATTCAGGAGATTAATAAAGTTATAGATACTGAACAGAGATATGTGTGTGTTAGCCGTCCAAGAAGATTTGGCAAATCAATAACTCTTAATATGCTGTCAGCATATTATGAGACATCGGATGATGAAGAGAAACAGAGAAATCTGTTCTCAGATTTATTGATTGCAAAACAGACAGATGGAATGGAATTCTTGGGCAAGTTTAATGTAATATGCCTTAATATGATGGATTTCCTTTCAAGAAGTACTAACATTGATGAGATGATTAATTTACTTGAAAAACGTGTTTCTTTGGATTTGAACAATATGTTCAAAGAGTACATTAATGATGAAGATGATCTGATATGGAAATTACAGGATATATTTAATAAAACAAAAAAGGGCTTTGTAATCCTTATAGATGAATGGGATTGTGTATTTAGGGAATATAAGGATGCTCATAGAGAACAGGAAAGATATCTGGATTATTTGAGAAATCTTCTAAAGGATAAGGCGTATATTTCACTGGCATATATGACAGGTATTCTTCCAATTAAAAAATATGGGACTCACTCGGCAATAAATATGTTCACTGAGTATTCTATGACTGATCCCGGAAATCTTGCACAATATGTTGGATTTACAACTGGAGAAGTAAAGGAATTATGTAGTAGATATAATATGAATTTTGACGATGCCAGGGAATGGTATAATGGATATTCATTTGCTGGTCCAGTTGAGATATATTCACCAAAATCTGTAGTAGATGCTATGCACTTCAGAAAATTTGAGGATTACTGGAATAAAACTGAAACGTATGAGGCGTTAAGAATCTATATTGAGATGGATTATAAGGGATTAAGAGAAAAGGTAAAGCGGATGCTGGTTGGGGAAGAGGTAGATATTAACTGCGGCAAATTTACTAATGATATGACTACATTTGCAGATGCTGATGATGTGTTTACTCTTATGGTTCATCTTGGTTATTTATCGTATGATTCGGATAAGAGAACAGTAAGAATTCCTAACAAAGAGGTTAGAATGGAGTTTTATAATGCCATACAGGGAGCTGAGTGGACAGATGTTATAGATGCTATCCAGTCATCAAAAGAATTGCTTGAGGCGATTTGGTCTATGGAAGATGATGTGGTTGCTGCAGAAATTGACAGGGTACATCAAGAAACTTCTATTTTACAGTATAATGATGAGAATGCATTGAGTTATGTTATATCCCTGGCTTTATATTCTGCCAAGGAATACTATAATGCAATAAGAGAATTGCCAAGTGGCAAAGGGTTTGCTGATATTGCATATATGCCAAAGAAGAAATATAATGAAAAGCCGGCACTGATAGTAGAACTGAAATGGGATAAATCGGCTGACTCTGCAATTAAACAGATTAAGGAAAAAAGGTATGAGGGTGCACTTCAGGATTATTTGAATAATCTCTATCTCGTGGGGATTAATTATAATAAAGAATCAAAGAAACATGAGTGTATAATTGAAAAGTTCTGAGTTATATGTAATGTGACAGATTATGTAATGTAAGAAAAAGGTTCATGCTCATGCTGGAGATTAGTATGTGTGGTAACAAGAAA
>SAMEA3663175__coassemble_371_pt1 | contig 12249 bp, 9 predicted proteins | sample SAMEA3663175__metabat2_high_PE_014 | metagenome-assembled genome bin SAMEA3663175 (sample SAMEA3663175) | pig gut metagenome | biome: pig gut; feature: pig-associated habitat; material: faeces | place: Denmark | collected 2012 | reverse complement strand
ATGCCAAGGAGATTAATGTGTTAGGTCAGGTATATACAACTCTTCCATTTGAGGTTATGACTTCAAAAGAGGTAAGAGAGGATGTTCGTCTTAAGTATAGATATCTGGACTTAAGAAACCAGAAGGTTAAGGATAATATTTTATTCCGTTCACAGGTTATTTCATTCTTAAGACAGAAGATGACAGAGATGGGATTTGTTGAAATCCAGACACCAATCCTCTGTGCGTCATCACCAGAGGGGGCAAGAGATTACATTGTTCCTTCAAGAAAGTACAAGGGTAAGTTCTATGCTCTTCCACAGGCTCCACAGCAGTACAAGCAGCTGCTTATGGTATCTGGATTTGATAAGTATTTCCAGGTTGCACCTTGTTTCAGGGATGAGGATGCCAGAGCTGACCGTTCACCAGGAGAGTTCTACCAGCTTGACTTCGAGATGAGCTTTGCTACACAGGAGGATGTATTCAGGGTTGGCGAGGAGGTTCTTTCTGCTACATTTGAGAAGTTCGCTCCAGAAGGCTTTAAGGTTACTAAAGCTCCATACCCAATTATCAGCTACAAGCAGGCAATGCTTGAGTTTGGTTCAGATAAGCCAGACTTAAGAAATCCATTAAGGATAATTGATGTTACTGATTTCTTTCAGAAATGTACATTTAAGCCATTTATAGGAAAGACAGTACGTGCCATTAAAGTTCATGCAGAGATGTCAAAGGGATTCCATGAGAAACTCCTTAAGTTTGCTACTTCTATCGGAATGGGCGGCTTAGGATATCTTGAGGTTCTTGAAGACAAGTCATATAAAGGTCCAATTGACAAGTTTATTCCAGATGAGCTTAAGGAAGAGTTCAGAAGCCTTGCAGGACTTGAAGTTGGAGATACAATTTTCTTCATGGCTGACAAGGAAGACAGAGCTGCTTATTATGCAGGAATGATTCGTACAGAATTAGGTGAGAAGCTCGACCTTATTGAGAAGGATGCTTACAGATTCTGTTATGTTAATGATTTCCCTATGTTCGAGAAAGATCCTGAGACTAAGCAGATTGGATTTACACATAATCCATTCTCAATGCCACAGGGCGGTCTTGAGGCACTTAATACAAAGGATCCTTTAGATATTCTCGCATACCAGTACGATATTGTATGTAATGGTGTAGAGCTTTCTTCAGGTGCAGTACGTAACCATGATATGCAGATTATGGTTAAGGCATTTGAGATTGCAGGATATGATGAGGAAGTATTAAAGAGCAAGTTCGGAGCACTTTACAATGCCTTCCAATTCGGTGCACCACCACATGCAGGTATGGCTCCTGGAATTGACAGAATGATTATGCTGCTTACTAATGAAGAGAATATCAGAGAGGTAATTGCATTCCCAATGAGTGGAACAGCACAGGATCTTATGTGCGGCGCTCCTAACGAGGTTACAGAACAGCAGCTTCGTGAGGTACACATTAAAGTCCGTGATTAACATGAATTGAAAGGAGCAGCTTTATGGCTAATGTTATTGATGATGCAACTATAGAGTATGTTGGAATCCTTGCTAAGCTTGAACTTTCTGACGAAGAAAAAGAACAGGCAAAGAAGGATATGGCAAGTATGCTTGATTATATTGACAAGCTTGGAGAACTGGATACAACAGGTATTGAGCCTATGTCCCATGTTTTCCCTGTAGAAAATGTTATGAGGGAGGATGTTGTAACTAATGGTGACGGAAGTGAAGAGACACTTGCCAATGCACCAGAAAGACATGATACCTCATTTGTAGTACCTAAGACAGTTGATTGATTGGAGGATGACTATGGATTTATTAAATATGAGTGCTGTCAGTCTTGCCAAGGCAATCAAGGCGGGGGAGACTACAGCAGTAGAGGCGATGGAGGCAGTTATTGCCCAGATTGAAAAAAGTGAAAAAGACCTTAACTGTTATGTGACATTTGACAAGGAAGCGGCTCTTGCCAGTGCCAAGGAAGCACAGGCAAAGATTGAGGCTGGGGAATTAACAGGACCTCTGGCTGGCGTTCCATTTGCAATTAAGGACAATATGTGCACAAAGGGAGTGCTTACCACATGTTCATCTAAGATATTAGAGAATTTCATACCACAGTTTGACAGTGAGGCTGTAAAGAGGCTTACAGATGCCGGAGCTGTTATTATTGGCAAGACTAATATGGACGAGTTTGCCATGGGTTCTACAACAGAGACAAGTGCCTATGGACCTACTAAGAATCCAAGGAATACAGAACATGTTCCGGGAGGCTCTTCAGGTGGTTCTGCAGCTGCTGTTGCTGCAAATGAGTGCTTTGCCGCACTTGGTTCTGATACAGGCGGTTCAATCAGACAGCCTGCTTCATACTGCGGTGTTGTAGGCATGAAGCCAACATATGGAACTGTATCAAGATATGGACTTATTGCATATGGCTCATCTTTAGACCAGATTGGACCTCTCTGTAAGGATGTTACAGACTGTGCAACAATTATGGAGGTAATTGCAGCCCATGACTCTAAGGATTCAACTTCTGTAGAAAGAGATGATACAGATTTCACATCTGCCCTTGTGGATGATGTTAAGGGGTTAAGGATTGGTATACCAAGAGATTACTTTGGGGAAGGACTTGACCCAGAGGTTAAGGAGGCTGTACTTAATGCAGCCAAGGTGCTTGAAAGCAAGGGAGCAGTTATTGAAGAATTTGATTTAAGCCTTGTGGAGTATGCAATCCCAACATACTATACAATTGCAGCTGCTGAGGCAAGTTCTAACCTGGAGAGATTCGATGGCGTAAAGTACGGATACAGAGCCAGTGATTATGAAGGCCTACACAATATGTATAAAAAGACCCGTTCTGAGGGCTTTGGACCAGAGGTTAAGAGAAGAATCATGCTTGGCTCATTTGTTCTTAGCTCAGGTTACTATGATGCATATTATCTTAAGGCATTAAAAGTTAAGGCTATGATTAAGAAAGCATTCGATGAGGCATTTGCGAAATATGACCTTATTCTTGGACCTGTAGCACCTACTACAGCGCCAAAGCTTGGTTCATCTTTGTCTGACCCGATTAAAATGTACCTTGGAGATATATATACAATTTCTGTAAATCTTGCAGGACTTCCGGGAATCAGTGTCCCATGTGGAAAGGATTCTAAAGGACTTCCAATTGGTGTGCAGATGATTGGAGACTGCTTTAAAGAGAAGAATCTGATTAGAGCGGCTTATTCATATGAACAGGCCCGCGGGGAATTTAAGTAGGAGGTGCCAGTATGTCTAAACAGTATGAAACAGTGATTGGTCTTGAGGTTCACGTTGAACTTGCAACTAAGACTAAGATTTTTTGTGGCTGCTCAACAGCATTTGGCGGAGCACCTAATACTCATACATGTCCTGTGTGTACAGGTATGCCAGGTTCTCTTCCTGTTCTTAATAAAAAGGTTGTAGAATATGCAGCAGCAGTTGGTCTTGCTACTAACTGTACAATTACCAGGAATTGTAAATTCGACAGAAAGAATTACTTCTATCCAGATAATCCACAGAATTACCAGATTTCACAGCTTTATCTTCCTATATGCCGTGATGGTCATGTGGATATTGAACTGGAGGATGGAACTAAGAAGGCTGTACGAATCCATGAGATTCATATGGAGGAGGATGCAGGAAAGCTTGTACATGATGACTGGGAAGATGTGTCATATGTAGATTTCAATCGTTCTGGTGTGCCTCTTATTGAGATAGTTTCAGAACCGGATATGAGAAATGCAAAGGAAGTAATTGCATATCTTGAGAAATTAAGACTTATTATCCAGTATCTTGGCGCTTCTGACTGCAAGCTTCAGGAAGGCTCAATGAGAGCTGATGTTAACCTTTCAGTCAGGGAGGTTGGTTCTACAGAGTTTGGAACAAGAACAGAGACCAAGAACCTTAACTCATTCTCAGCCATAGCCAGAGCTATTGAGGCAGAGACTAACAGGCAGATTGACCTGCTTGAAGCAGGCGAGAAGGTTATTCAGGAAACAAGAAGATGGGATGACAATAAGGCATATTCCTATGCTATGCGTTCCAAGGAGGACGCCCAGGATTACAGATATTTTCCTGATCCTGACCTGGTACCTCTCAATATATCAGATGAGTGGCTTGATGAGATTCGTTCACGCCAGCCTGAATTCAAGACAGAGAAAATGGCAAGGTATAAGGAAGAATATGGTATTCCTGAATATGATATTAACCTTATTACAGATTCCAAGAAGCTGGCAGACCTGTTTGAAGCAGCAACTGCAGCATGTGGACAGCCAAAGAAGGTATCTAACTGGATTCTTGGCGAGACTATGAGAATTATTAAAGACAGAAATCTTGAGCCGGAAGATATTACATTTTCACCAGAGAACCTTGCCAGGCTTATTAAGCTTGTTGAGGCAGGCACTATTAATGGAAATGTGGCAAAGGATGTATTTGCAGTAATGTTTGATCAGGATGTTGACCCTGAAAGCTATGTTAAAGAACATGGGCTTGGACAGGTTAGTGATGAGGGTGAGCTTCGTTCTACCATTCAGCAGATTCTTGCTGATAATCCACAGTCAGTAGCTGACTATAAGAGCGGTAAGGAGAAGGCTATGGGATTCCTGGTTGGACAGACTATGAAAGCCATGAAAGGTAAAGCAAATCCGGGAATGGTTAACCAGATACTCAAGGAATTGCTTAATTCATAATTCTTAACTTTAAATTTAATAAATTATACAATGCGTGTGGCATGCTCTTTAGGCGTATATGAAGCAGATGAGGGCATGCCATATTTAATAGGGCTATTGCGTTGCAGACACAACAAAATAGCCTATGTTACAGAGCAAATGCGTTTTCAGAATGGAGGTTACTATGAATGAGGAAAATATGATGAAAGTTAAACCGATGATTCCTAGATTCCCTGACAGGACAGTATGCATTACAGAATATAAGGTGTGCAAGGGCGTAATGTCAGATGAGGCAGGAAGAATTAATGGCAATGCTATCAATTCGGCAATTAAGGATGTATCAGAAGCGGGAGGCGGAACAGTTGTTATCCCGGAGGGCATCTGGGCAAGCTCGCCAATTGAACTTAAGAGTAATGTAAGACTGTATCTTAATAAGCAGGCTGTGTTAAAGTTTACCAAGAACAAGGAAGATTATCCTCTTATTATCACTAATTACGAAGGACAGCAGTGCATAAGGACAGTTTCTCCAATCCATGGGGAAAACCTTACTAATATTGCTATCGCTGGAGATGGATTAATTGATGGAAGCGGTGATTTGTGGAGACCAGTAAAAGGATTTAAGGTTACTGAACGCCAGTGGAAAGCACTTCTTGAAAAGAGCGATAAGGTACTTAAAACAAAGGAGAGCGAGGTATGGTTTCCGAGTGAGACTGCCTATGAGGGAAACAGCAGGAATATTCAGGGAAATACAGAGGATATCCTTAAAGAAGCAGCGGACTTCTATGATTTCTACAGACCTGTTATGGTGTCTTTGAAGCATTGCAGCAAAGTGCTTCTTGAGGGAGTGACCTTCCTTAATTCTCCAGCCTGGAATATTCATCCTTTCTTCTGCGATAATCTTACCGTAAGAGGAATTAAGGTAAGAAATCCTTATTATGCCCAGAATGGTGATGGTATTGATGTGGAATCCTGTCATACAGTGGAGATATGCGATTCGGTATTTGAGACAGGTGATGATGCAATATGTCTTAAATCTGGTAAAAATGCAGAGGCAAGAACATTTGAAGGACCATGCCAGAATGTTTATATTCATGACTGTGTTGTTAATGAAGGCCATGGCGGTTTCGTAATCGGAAGCGAAATGTCCAGAGGTGTTAAGAATGTCTATGTGGAAAATTGTACTTTCAGGGGAACTGATGTAGGCGTAAGAATTAAGAGTGCTCTTGGAAGAGGCGGTGTTGTTGAGAATATAACTGTAAGAAATGTGAATATGATAAACATTCTCGGTGAAGCAGTTATAATGACAATGGGCTATGTCCTTAATCTTCTTGACAAGAATGAAACCATTGCTGGACAGAATGAGGAAGATATTCCATATTTCCGTGATATCCTTATTGATAAGGTTACCTGCACAGGCTGTAAGGTGGGGATTAAGCTTGAGCCTCTGTCAGACAGACCGGATACAATTAGTAATATAACAGTTAAGAATTCAACATTTGTAGCTGCATGCGATAATATAATTGCTGGAAAGAATATAAACGTGGAATAAAAGAAGAGTGGTTGATTTTACAACCACTCTAGTGTATAATCTACTCAAAGGTAATCGGATGTAACTCCGATTTGCCCTCAGTTTTGGAAAACTATAGAGTATAGCACCTCGACTTAGGCGGAAGGGGTGCTATTTCTTTTTGTTAATATGGTTGTCTATGTAAGATAGAGCCGCAAATATTACTAGCAATAAAGTGAGTACTTCTATTGTGTTCATAGGGCATCCCCTCCTTGTATAGTACTAGAGGGCATATTACAATCGGAAAATCACACCGGAACTTATTTCAATTATACATTATTAGTTTAACATAAATAGAACATATGTTCAAGAAAAGCCTATAAAATTTCTTCAAAAATTATGGCATAGGTTCTGCATTTGCTTCGAACTCATCGAAGATATAGCTGAATATGCCAGGCATACCTACGAATTCACATCCGTATGCGTATTCGCCAGGAATATCAGTAAGCTGGCTTCTGATAATTTTAACAACACAGTATATTACATCGTCTATGTCTCCAAGCTGAAGTGCTGCATTGAAATAAAATCCTTCTGGGAATACACCCTTGGAGATAAAACCAATGCCGCTTCTTGATACGTTAGTTACTGTAATTGGAGCATCTACATGCTCAACCTTAACATTGTTCTGTCTGAATAATGTAGAGATGTTAAGCTGCAGATTAGCTTTTACTCTTTTGCATCTACGTTTTTCCACCATTTATTACCCCCGAAAATACCAATATTATTATATATCAATGATACACTTAAGAAGTCAATTATGCAAGCAAATGTCTATTGATTTTAGTATTTGCATGTTATATAATTTTCTGTGCTGGTACGGGGAGGATAGTCTGCCCGGAAGCATTTATTAAACAATTAAGAAGACAAGAGGAAAGGTGTAAATCATGGGAGATTTAAAGCTGCTTTATGAAGGAAAAGTAAGAGAGGTATATGATAATGGAGACAGCCTGATTATGGTTGCTACAGACCGTATTTCAGTATATGACATTATTCTTAAGAACAAGATTACTGATAAGGGCGCAGTTCTTACCCAGATGTCAAAGTTCTGGTTCGACATGACAAAGGATATTATTCCTAATCATATGATTTCTGTTGATGTTAATGATATGCCTGAATTTTTCCATCAGGACAAGTATACAGGCAACAGCATGATGTGTAAGAAGTTAAGAATGCTTCCAATTGAGTGTATCGTCAGAGGATATATTACAGGAAGCGGCTGGGCAAGCTACCAGAAGGACGGCACAGTATGCGGTATCAAGCTTCCAGAAGGGTTAAAGGAGTCAGATAAGCTTCCTGAGCCAATCTATACACCAAGTACTAAGGCAGAAATCGGCGACCACGATGAGAATATCTCATATGAGAGGAGCATCGAGGTTCTTGAGAAGAAGTATCCTGGACATGGTGAGGAATACGCTTCTAAGATTAAGGATGCCACAATTGCTTTATATAAAAAATGTGCAGACTATGCTTTGAGCAAGGGAATCATCATTGCAGATACCAAGTTTGAGTTTGGACTTGATGAGAATGATAATATCGTTATCGGTGATGAGATGCTTACACCAGACAGCTCAAGATTCTGGCCATTAGAAGGATATGAGCCGGGCCATGGACAGCCTTCGTTTGATAAGCAGTTTGCAAGAGACTGGTATAAGTCACATCCGGATAATGATAATGTATTACCTGATGAGATTACAGAAAAGACTATTGAAAAATATAAAGAAGCATATCAGCTTATTACTGGAAAGCCATTTTCAAGAAAATAATACTTAGATTTACAGCAGGGCTCCTGATATATGAATTGACGGGAGCTCGGTATGCATGTAATTCTGGTAACATGGAGGATTGGGATGACTGAGAATCAGATTAATGATAATTATTATGATGAAGACAGCCTGCACGAGGAGTGTGGCGTCTTTGGTGCGTATGATTTTGACGGAGGGAATGTTGCTTCTACAATATATTATGGCTTATTTGCACTCCAGCACCGTGGACAGGAGAGCTGTGGTATTGCGGTAAGCGATACAGAGGGACCTAAAGGAAAGGTTCTTTCATATAAGGATATGGGGCTTGTTAATGAGGTGTTTGACGAAGAGAAGCTGGATAAGCTTAAGGGAAATATCGGAGTAGGCCATGTGCGTTATTCAACAGCTGGCAGCAGCGTAAGAGAGAATGCCCAGCCATTGGTTCTTAATTACGTTAAGGGTACGCTGGGAATGGCTCACAATGGTAACCTTCTTAATGCTGTTGAATTAAGAGACGAACTTTCCTATACAGGCGCTATTTTCCAGACTACCATCGACTCTGAGGTTATAGCTTACCTTATTGCAAGAGAACGTCTTAACGTTGGTACAGTTGAAGAGGCTGTAAAGAATGCAATGACTAAAATAAAGGGTGCTTATTCACTTATTGTAATGAGTCCAAGAAAACTTATTGGTGCAAGAGACCCATTTGGATTTAAACCTCTCTGCATTGGAAAGAGAGATAATACATACTTTTTATCTTCAGAGACATGCGCTTTGGACACAGTAGGTGCAGAGTACGTAAGAGATGTGCTTCCTGGCGAGATTGTTACAATTACCAAGGATGGCATTGCCTCTGATACGTCTATGTGCAGAAAAGACCATGCCAGATGCATATTTGAGTATATATATTTTGCAAGACCTGACAGCAGAATTGACGGGATGGGAGTGTATGAGTCAAGGGTTAATGCCGGAAGAATACTGGCTAAGACTCACCCGGTGGAGGCTGATGTTGTAGTTGGTGTGCCAGAGTCTGGTAATCCGGCGGCTCTGGGATATTCCCTGGAATCGGGTATACCTTATGGCAATGCATTTATTAAGAATAACTATGTGGGAAGAACATTCATCAAGCCTAAGCAGGAACAGAGAGAAAGCAGTGTAAGAGTGAAGCTTAATGTGCTTAAGGAGGCTGTGGAAGGAAAGAGAGTTATTATGATTGATGATTCTATTGTCCGTGGAACTACAAGCAAGAGAATTGTTAATCTTCTTAAAGAGGCAGGAGCAAAAGAGGTTCATGTAAGAATCAGTTCCCCTGCGTTCCTTCATCCATGTTACTTTGGAACAGATATTCCAACTGAAGACCAGCTTATTGCTTCAGGAAGAACTGTAGATGAGATATGTGAGTACATATGTGCAGATTCACTTGGATATCTTGAGGTAGACAGGCTCAGTGAGATGATTTGTGGACAGACAGGTTACTGCGATGCCTGCTTTACTGGTAATTACCCAATAGAACCACCAACAATTGATATTCGTGGTGAGATGGGCTGATATATTCTTGATTATTAGAAGAAGGGAAGACTTGGGATGACTGGAGAGGAACGAAGAACAGAGATTGTCAGAATTCTTTCTGATGCCACTGAACCGGTATCTGGAACGCAGCTTGCAGAGCATTTTGATGTGAGCAGACAAGTCATTGTCCAGGATATTGCCCTGTTAAGAGCTAAGAATACAGATATTATATCTGGAAAGAAAGGTTATCTTGTTAAGAATAACACAGATAAGCTTAAGGTCGGTGGAGATGATAACAACTTTTCAGAAGCCAGACAGTTTTCAAGAATATTTAAGGTTATTCATGATGACAAAGATGTGGAAAAAGAACTTACCCTGATTGTAGATCTTGGCGGCAGGATTCAGGATGTGTTTGTGTACCACAAGATATATGGCGTTATTCGTGGAGAGCTTAATATAGGCTCAAGAGAGGACGTTGCCAATTATATGAAGAACTTAAACAGTGGAAAATCTTCTATGCTTAAGAATGTTACATCAGGATTTCATTATCACACAGTTACAGCTGTAAGTGAATTGATGCTTGATGTTATACAGGAAAAGCTGGCGGAATACGGATTTCTGGCAAAATTACAGGAGTATGAGCCGATTGACTTTAGCAGACAGTGATTCAATGGTAGTTGCGACCATGTCAGAATGCGTTCTATGATGCAGAATGATACTAATGCAGTAAATATAATTAAATATAACAGAAAGGCGGATAAGAATAATGAACGACAGATATCAGACACCTTTGGCTGAGAGATATGCCAGCAAGGAGATGCAGTACATATTTTCTCCTGACATGAAATTTAAGACATGGAGAAAGCTGTGGATTGCCCTTGCAGAGACAGAGAAGGAGCTGGGGCTTGATATTACAGATGAACAGATAGCTGAACTTAAGGCTAATCAGGATAATATCAATTATGAGGATGCCAGGAAGCGTGAGAAGGAAGTAAGACATGATGTAATGTCACATGTATATGCTTACGGACTCCAGTGTCCTAAGGCAAAGGGAATAATCCATCTTGGTGCTACATCATGTTATGTAGGTGACAATACAGATATTATTATTATGACAGAGGGACTTAAGCTTGTTCATAAGAAGCTTGTCAATGTTATAAATGAACTGGCTAAGTTTGCTGACAAATATAAGGCTCTTCCTACACTTGCTTTCACACATTTCCAGCCTGCACAGCCAACAACTGTTGGTAAGCGTGCCACACTGTGGATGAATGAACTGGTAATAGATCTTCAGGACCTGGAGTATGTTCTTGATAATATGAAGCTTTTGGGATGTAAGGGTACAACCGGAACCCAGGCGTCTTTCCTTGAACTGTTCAATGGCGACCATGACACAATCAGAAAGATAGATCCAATGATTGCGAAGAAGATGGGATTCAAGGAATGCGTTCCTGTATCTGGACAGACATATTCAAGAAAGGTTGACACAAGAGTGCTTAACGTACTTGCAGGAATTGCCGCAAGTGCTCACAAGTTCTCTAATGATATAAGACTGTTACAGCACCTTAAGGAAGTTGAAGAGCCATTTGAAAAGTCACAGATTGGTTCGTCTGCCATGGCATATAAGAGAAATCCAATGAGAAGTGAGAGAATGGCTTCTCTTGCTGATTATGTACTCTGCGATGCTCTTAATCCTGCTATTGTATCATCAACACAGTGGTTTGAAAGAACTCTTGATGATTCAGCTAACAAGAGACTATCAGTTCCAGAAGCATTCCTTGCTGTAGATGGTATTCTTGATTTATACATGAATGTTGTAGATGGTCTTGTTGTATATGACAAGGTTATTACCAAGAGACTTATGTCTGAGCTTCCATTCATGGCAACAGAGAATATTATGATGGATGCTGTTAAGGCAGGAGGAGACAGACAGGAACTTCATGAAAGAATAAGAGAGCTTTCTATGGAGGCTGGAAAGAGAGTTAAGCAGGAAGGCCTTGATAATAACCTTCTTGAGCTCATCGCAGCTGACCCAATGTTTAATGTAACATTGGAAGACCTTCAGAAGACTCTTGAGCCATCAAAGTATGTTGGCCGCTCTAAGGAGCAGGTTGAGGAATATCTGGCAGAGGTTATTAATCCTATTCTTGATGATAATGCATCAGAGCTGGGACTTACTGCAGAGATTAATGTGTAAATAATATGGTACATGTTTATAGACTGTACTTTTGCTTGAAATGAGAGATTGGGGCTCTGCCCTGACTCTCATTTTTGGGATAGGGGGATTGTGCAGGTGCGTGACATACTACATAAACATAGGGAACGTGGTGCACTGATAATTATTGCATGCCATGACAGTGAAGAATTAAATTATTTGTCAGATGAGACAATTGTTATTGAAGATGGAAAAATTGTTGATAAAACAATGAATTATAGCTAAAATAGTAGGAGTATTGAACGTTAATCATGTAATATATGATAAAAAACGACACAATACGACTAAATCCATGAAAATAGTGGGTTATTTAACATGAAATGGTCTGAAAAAATCTCTGTATGTAAATTGTATTCCGATAACCGAAGATAGGTTATTAATTACCAATAATTAACCATTAACAAAAATAAATAAAATTTTTGTTGACAACCATACGAAACAGTCATATAATGATAAGGCAGTTGTGGTTGCACAGTTATGTATGGGATCTTAGCTCAGCTGGGAGAGCATCTGCCTTACAAGCAGAGGGTCACAGGTTCGAGCC
>SAMEA3663175__coassemble_361_pt1 | contig 12421 bp, 11 predicted proteins | sample SAMEA3663175__metabat2_high_PE_014 | metagenome-assembled genome bin SAMEA3663175 (sample SAMEA3663175) | pig gut metagenome | biome: pig gut; feature: pig-associated habitat; material: faeces | place: Denmark | collected 2012 | reverse complement strand
ATTGGTGTGTCTATGGGGATTACAGGTGTTGCGGCAGGTGCAGCTACCATCGGATGCTGCTGTCAGATGATTGGATTTGCGGTGGCAAGCTACCGTGAGAATAAGATGGGTGGTCTGATTGCCCAGGGAATAGGAACTTCAATGCTTCAGATTCCTAATATTGTGAAGAAACCGATTATATGGCTTCCTTCAATTATATCCAGCGCAATATTAGGTCCTATATCCAGTGCGGTACTTCATATGACCAGTACACCAACAGGTTCAGGTATGGGTTCTGCCGGATTTGTGGGTCAGATTATGGCATGGCAGAGCATGTCAGCAACAATGTCTGTTCCAGTTGTGGCTGTTGAGATAATTGTGATGCACTTTATTCTTCCTGCTCTTGTAACTCTTGTTGTTTCAGAGCTTATGAGAAAATTTGGATTAATCAAGGAAGGGGATATGCTTCTCCGTCTGTAAAGATTATCTATGATTATCTGCAAAAAATGTCGAAATTTATGTTAAATATAGTGAAATTTTATTAAAAATATGATAAAATGAACTTTGTGTTACTATTCACAAAGTTCATTTTTATGTTTACACATTTATTTTGGGGTTAATGTGTTAAAATAGGGGGTTAAATGTTTAATATTAAATGGGACAAGGTTGATATTAAGAATCTTACAGGGTTTTCAGTGAAAGCCATACTGCTTCTGTTTCTGATGATTCATGTGTATTTCGGAGTATTTTATTTTCATTACAATGCAGGCTATATGGTAAAGCTTAATATTATAAGTCTGATTGTAGTTGCAGTTGCAGCGGTTCTGGCACATCAGAAAAAATACCAGTTATTGTTTAACATTATATTAGTTGAGGCAGATTTTCACATATCAGTGGCAACTATATCCTTTGGATGGTATTGTGGATTTCAGAATTATCTTATAGCTCTTGTAGTTTTAATATTCTTTATTGACTACTGCTCTAAATCTACGAGACTGTTTTATATTAGGGCAGTGAAGCTTTCGGTTATGTGTTTCTTATCCTATATTGCCGCTTATATCTGTACCATTGTTTTGACAGAGCCTTATCTTATTGATGAGAAGACTGCCAGAGTCACACAGATGATTTCTTCAGTAGCGGTATTTGCTACTGTTGTGATTACATTATGGATTCTTATCCAGTTTACTTTCAGAATTGAGACTAAGATGTCAACCCAGGCGTATAATGATAAGCTTACAGGACTGCCTAACAGATATTATTTCGTGGAGAATTTTGACATTCTTATGAAGGAATGTGAAAAAGAAGCTGTATTTGTGGCAATAATGGATATTGATGATTTTAAGAAAATCAATGATACTTATGGACATAATGCAGGAGATTATGTACTTCAGACAGTTGCCGAGATTATACGTGCAAAGTGTGATAATATGGTTATCTGCCGATGGGGTGGAGAGGAGTTTCTTCTTTCAGGTGAAGCATCGGGAAAGGATGAGGATGCAAGGAGGAAGATGTATCACGAGCTGAATAATATCCGCAAATCCATTGGCAATTATGATTTTGAGTATGAGGGTAACAGGTTCAGACTTACACTGACAATGGGTGTATCTTTCTACGGAGAGGCCGAAACACTTGAAGACTGGATAGAATCTGCTGATAAGAAGCTGTATTCAGGCAAGATGAGTGGTAAGAATAAAATGGTAAGTTAGAACATGGAGATTGACATGAAATTTAATTGCAGATACAGAGTTGGAATTGAAGAAATCGGACATGACCATAAAGCATCATTGAAGGCAATGGTAACATTTCTTGAGGACAGTGCGTGCTGGCATTCAGCTACAGTTGGTTATGGAATTAAAGAAATTGAGACAAAACACAGGGCATGGGTGGTTCTCGACTGGAAGATTAAGGTAATAGAATATCCTGAATATCAGGAAGAGTTCACAGTGTCTACTTGGTCACGCCACATGGATGGAATACGAGCTTTCAGGGATTATGAAATGAGAGGAGCTGACGGAAGACTGATTGCAACAGGCTCTTCCAAGTGGATTTTCACTGATACTGAAAGAAGAAGACCCGTAAGATTAACTGATGATATTAATGAGTTATACGGAACAGAGCCAGATATGGCAATGGACGAAGAGATTGAAGAGCTTATATATGATGAGGCATTATTTGAGAATGGTTATACCACGCAGTATGTTGTTACCCGACGAGACATAGATGTTAATAAACATGTCCATAATATTAATTATATAGATATTGCGTATGATGCCATGCCGGAGGAGATATATTCGAAGTTTGTCATGGGAGGATTTACCCAGCTTCACATCCTGTACAAGAAAGAGATTAAACTGGGTGATACTGTAACATGTAAATATATTGAACAAAACGGACATCACACAATTGCTTTACTTGTAAATAATAAGATGCACTCCATTATTGATTTTTCATAATGGAGCATTTTTTACCCCACGTTGTGAGTGTGCGGAATCGATCAGGAGTAGCCTGCTCGATAGGAGAGAGATATGAAAAGAATATGGATGTATATCAGGGAATATAAGAAAGAGTGTGTGCTGGCACCTCTGTTTAAGATGCTGGAGGCGACATTTGAACTATTTGTTCCACTGGTTGTGTCAGGAATTATTGATAATGGTATAGGAAATAATGATAAAGATTATATAATAAAGATGTGCCTTATGCTTATCGGACTTGCACTAATCGGACTGGTGTGCTCCATAACAGCCCAATACTTCAGTGCGAAAGCGGCAGTAGGATGTGCCACAGGAATGAGACACCACCTGTTTAAGCATATTCAGAGCCTGTCATTTACAGAGATGGATAAAATTGGAGCATCAACTCTGGTTACGAGAATGACAAGTGATATTAATCAGGTTCAGAACGGTGTGAATCTTGTATTAAGGCTGTTTCTTCGCTCACCATTTATTGTGTTTGGTGCAATGATAATGGCGTTCACAATTGATTACAAGGCAGCACTGGTATTTGTGGCGGCTATTCCTGTTCTGGCTTTAATTGTATTTGGAATAATGTTGTCCACAAGGCCAATGTACAAGAATGTTCAGGCGGGACTTGATAAGATTCTTGGAATTACAAGAGAGAATCTGACCGGTGTAAGGGTTATAAGAGCTTTCAACATGGAGGATGAGGAGATTGGCAGATTTAAGGAGGCTAATCAGAATCTGAACAAGCTCCAGAAGTTCGTAGGTAAGATATCTGGTCTTATGAATCCACTGACATATGTAGTGGTAAATGTATCAATAATTGCACTTATATGGATTGGTGCATTGAGAGTTAATCTTGGAACACTGTCACAGGGACAGGTTGTAGCTTTATATAACTATATGTCACAGATTCTTGTGGAGCTTATTAAGCTGGCTAATCTGGTAATCAGCATAACCAAGGCTCTTGCATGTTCCGGACGAATTGATACTGTATTTCAGGTGCAGTCAGGCATGGAATATGGAAAAATTAAAGCCACATATGGATTTGATGATAACACCCCGGCTGTTGAGTTCAAGAATGTCTCATTGAAATATTCAGGAGGGGGAGATAATACTTTAACAGGTATCAGTTTCTCTGTTATGCCAGGCGAAACTGTGGGAGTAATTGGTGGAACAGGTTCAGGAAAAACTTCACTGGTAAGCCTTATTCCAAGGTTTTATGATGCAACTGTGGGAGAGGTTTTAATTAACGGAATTAATGTTAAAGAATATACAGAAGCTTCCCTTAAGAAAAAGGTTGCTGTAGTTATGCAGAAAGCAATTCTTTTTAAGGGGACGATAAGAGATAATATGAAGTGGGGAGATGCGGATGCCTCAGATGATGATATACTAGAGGCTTTAAGAGTATCCCAGTCTCTTGAGTTTGTTGAGAAAAAGCGGGGAAGACTGGATGCATTTATTGACCAGCAGGGAAAGAACCTGTCAGGAGGACAGAAACAGAGGCTTAATATTGCCAGAGCACTGGTGAGAAAGCCGGATATTCTTATTCTGGATGACAGTGCTTCTGCTCTTGACTATGCTACAGATGCAGCTTTAAGAAATGCTATTTCAAATCTTAATCCTGCACCTACATTATTCATAGTTTCACAGCGTGCGGCTTCTCTTATGCATGCAGATAAAATAATAGTGCTGGATGATGGAGAAATGGTGGGAATTGGTACACATGAGGAACTTCTGGCAGGATGTGAAGTATACCAGGAAATATATAACTCACAGTTTAAGCAGGAATAGAAAATACCGGGAAGGAGGCAGACATGAAGAAAGATAACAGATCCAGTTCAGGCAGGACACTTAAAAAAGTAATGCTTAGAATTAAAAGATACTGGGTATACTTAATAATATCCATATTAATGGCTGTAATTACAGTGGCATCAAGTCTTTATGCTCCTATTCTGGTAGGTAATGCCATTGATTATATAATTGGCCCTGGCGATGTGGATTTTATTGGTGTTAAAGTTGTGATAATGAAGTTTGCACTGGTAATTGTGTGCACAGCTGTATCACAGTGGATTATGAACATTTGTAACAATAAGATAATATACCATGTAACAAGAAACATAAGAGATGAGGCAATAGAAAAGCTTGAACATCTGCCTTTAAGCTATATTGATTCCCATTCATATGGTGAAGTGGTAAGCCGGGTAATAGCCGATGTAGACCAGTTTGCAGATGGACTTCTTATGGGATTTACCCAGTTTTTCACAGGTGTCACAACCATAGTGGGAACACTGCTTTTCATGATTATGATTAATGTCAGGATAACCCTGGTGGTAGTTCTTATTACACCAGTGTCATTTCTGGTGGCAGGGTTTATTGCGAAGAAGACCTATTCAATGTTTAAGCTGCAATCTGAGACAAGGGGAGAGCAGACGGCTTTAATAGATGAAATGATTGGCGGACAGAAGGTTGTTAAGGCTTATAACCATGAACAGGAAACCATGGATAAGTTTGATGAGATTAATGAAAGACTTCAGAAGTATTCATTGAAAGCCATATTTTTCTCATCAATTACCAATCCTGCCACAAGATTTGTCAACAGTCTTGTTTATGCGGGAGTGGCTGTAACAGGAGCTATTTCAGCAATAAATGGCGGGATAAGCGTTGGACAGCTGGCAACTTTTTTAAGTTATGCCAACCAGTACACCAAGCCATTTAACGAGATATCAGGCGTAATTACTGAATTGCAGAATGCACTTGCATGTGCTGCAAGAGTATTTGAACTGATTGAGGAGCAGCCAGAGATAGCGGACAAACCGGATGCAGTTGTGCTTGATAATGCAGATGGAAGTATCAGTCTTGAAAATGTTTATTTTTCATATACTAAAGATAAGGAGCTTATTACAGACTTTAATCTTAATGTGGAGCCGGGACAGAAGATAGCTATTGTAGGACCAACTGGATGCGGAAAAACAACAATCATTAATCTGTTAATGCGTTTCTATGATGTGGACAGTGGTTCAATTAAGGTATCTGATGTGGATATTAAAGATATGACAAGACATTCATTAAGAGCTGGTTTCGGAATGGTGCTTCAGGATACATGGCTAAGGGCTGGCACAATCCGTGATAATATTATAATGGGTAAGCCGGATGCCACTGAGGAAGAGATAATTGAGGCTGCCAAAGCAGCCCATGCACACAGTTTCATTAAACGTCTGCCTGACGGCTATGATACTGTTATTGGTGAGGATGGTGGAAGCCTCTCCCAGGGGCAGAAGCAGCTTTTATGCATTACAAGAGTAATGCTGTGCCGTCCACCTATGCTGATTCTTGACGAAGCTACTTCGTCAATTGATACAAGAACAGAGCTTAAGATACAGAATGCTTTCAATAAGCTGATGGAGGGCAGAACAAGTTTTATCGTAGCCCACAGACTTTCTACAATTCAGTCTGCGGATCTGATACTTGTTATGAAGGACGGACACATTATTGAACAGGGAAAACACAGGGAACTTCTTGCAAAAGGCGGTTTCTACAAGAATCTGTATGAAAGCCAGTTTGCCCAGTAATATTTTAAATCTTGCATTAATCAGAAGAAGTGTTACAATATCTTTACAGATTAAAAATATGTGTAAAATATTCTGTGTATAATGGTGCCACAGTACACACAGGGGAATTTACATTATGTGGCGCAGAAATGGAGATAGCTATGACTCTTATTAATAAAGATAAATTCTTAAACGGTGTTGGAAAAGCTGTAGATGCAGCTAATAATGCAGCAGATAAGGCTGACCAGTTCATTAAGGATAATGAGATTGACAAGAAGGCAAAGAATGTTGCCAATGAATTTGCAGATGGAATTAAATCTGTAGGAACAAGTATAGAGAATCTTTTTAAGAAATAATTGAGAGGTGTACAGATGGCTAAAGCTGCAGGGGAGAAGACTAAACGCAACAAGAAGACACGTATGCGTATTGGTGAATCTATCATCTCATTAATGCATGAAATACCATATGACGAAATCAAGATTTCTGAAGTGTCAAAGCAGGCTGATGTGTCAAGAATGACGTTCTACCAGTATTATTCCACTAAGGAAGAGGCGTTGAAGGATTACATTAATGAGATTGTGGAAGAATATCTTGAGAATGAGGGTGGCAAGGATAATACAGATATTCTAAGCTACAGACAGATAATGTCAACCTTGAAATTCTTTGACAGATATTCAGATTTCTTCTTGAGTCTGGTGAAGGCAGAGAGACATTCATTCGTTATGGATGCATTTAATGATTATGTTGCAGGTTATCTGTTAAGGTCGAAGAAAAGGTCAGAATATGAAGTATACTATTACGCAGGTGCACTTTTTAATGTATTTATGCAGTGGGAGCTTCATGGCAAGAAAGAACCTGTAGAACAAATTGCAAAATTATTTGCAAAGTGATATCATATAACAAAAGCAAAGGCGCTTACTTCTAACAGGAGTAAGTGCCTTTTTTCTCGGTTTACCGGGTTGATTTAAGGAGGACATAATGAGTATATTTGACGTGATTGGACCAGTAATGGTAGGACCTTCAAGTTCTCATACAGCAGGAGCAGTAAGAATTCCTGACAGTCTTGATATTGCATCTTCACAGGGAATGTATGATGCAATGAAAAATGCTGACAGCGGTTATGATGGGAATTTGCGTTCAGCAAGCGGCCTGGCAGCAGGAATAGAGGCTGAAATAATCTGTTTCTTGTAAAAACTCCCGAAAAATTGTATTATATTATAAGCAATTTACTTCTGGAGGATACAACAGTGAACAGGAAAGATATTAACGAAATTAAATCCCAATATACATTACAGGATTGTGGAATACTTAAGCTATGTGGCTGCTATGTTGATGGGGAGAAGAATAAGGTTACTAAGATTGCCTCCACATTTTTGAATCTGCCAGAAGGAGAGCAACATAAATATTTTGATATATTTAAGAAGACACTTTCAGGAACACCAGGGAAAAATCTTCTGGATATGAGGTTCAATACAGATGCGTACAGGCAGGATGGCGCAAGAACAAGACTGTTTGCTTTAAGAGACAGTGAGCTTAAGGATGAGGGAATTCTGGATGAATTCTATGACAGAGTTATTACTTCATATGATTATCCAGGTAATTATCTTATTTTGCTTATTAACCAGGTATATGATGTGCCTGGTAAGACAACAGATGGCATTGAGATGGAAGATGCATCTAATGAGGTTTACAGCTATATTCTGTGCAGCATATGCCATGTGTCCCTGTCAAAACCGGGGCTTGGATATAATGAGGAGATTAATGAATTTCACGATTTACGACAGTTCCATATAGTAGATTCTCCAGATACAGGTTTCCTTTTTCCTGCATTTAATGACAGAAGCCAGGATGATGATGGTGTATTATACTATACAAAAGATGCAGATAATTTCCAGAACAGCTTCTTATCATATGTTCTGGACTGTAATGTACCTATGCCTGCGGCAGACCAGAAGGAGACGTTCCAGAATCTGGTCACAGAGACTCTTGGTGATACATGTGATTATGAGACAGTTAAGAATATACATGACAATCTTAATGAGATGATTGAGGAAGGCAAAGGCGGTCCTGAACCGGTAACACTGGATAAGGTAAGTGCAAGAGAACTTCTTGAAAAGAGTGGCGTCAGGGAAGAGAAGCTGGCTGATTTTGAGGAACATTTTGAGAGGGCAGCAGGGGATGAAGGTAAGCTTCTTGCCTCTAATCTGGCTGCAACGAGAAAATTCGAGGTGAAAACACCGGATGTGGTGGTTAAGGTTAATCCAGATAAGACAGACCTCATTAAGACCATGATTATAGGTGATAAACAGTGCATTGTCATAGAGATAGATGAGCATCTTGAGGTCAATGGAATATCCGTAAATCCCGAAACGGGGGAGGTAATAGAATGACATCAGTAGTTGACAGATTCTTAAGATATGTAAAATATGATACCCAGTCAGATGAAAATGCATCCCTGGAAGGAAAATTTCCAAGTACAGATAAACAGCATGAGCTTGCAAAGCTTCTGGCACAGGAACTTGAAGAGATGGGTGCAGACAGTGTGTATTACGACAGCCGGTATGGTTATGTGTATGCAAAGATATTGAATAATTCGGACATGGGAAGAATTCCTACACTGGCATACATTGCTCATATGGATACATCTCCTGAAGTTAGTGGAAGGAATGTTAACCCCCAGATAATAAGAAATTACCAGGGTAAAGATATAGTGCTGGGGGAGGATTCTCTCAATGCCCAGTTAAAGTTAAGAGAAGCAGGTAATGAAGGAAGGCAGTATGTATTATCTCCAAGAGAATTCCCGGAACTTATGCAGTATAAGGGAAAGGATTTGATTACCACAGACGGAACCACTCTTCTGGGAGCAGATGATAAGGCTGGAGTGGCTGAGATAATGGCTATGGCAGAATATCTCCTGACCCATCCTGAAGTGAAGCATGGAGATGTGGCAATCTGTTTTACTCCAGATGAGGAGGTTGGAGCAGGAGTAGACCATATTGATTTGAACAGACTAGGGGCAGATTATGCTTATACAGTCGATGGTGGTGGTATAGGTGAACTGGAATATGAGAATTTCAATGCAGCTTCAGCGACAGTGACAATTACAGGAAGAAATGTTCATCCCGGAGATGCAAAGGGAAAGATGATTAATGCTGCCATTGTGGCAAGGGAATACGACAGAAGGCTTACAGACAGGGACAGACCTGAATATACAGAAGGATATGAAGGCTTTTACCATCTTACTGGGATTAATGGCTGTGTTGAGTCAGCCACATTAAAATATATCCTGAGAGACCATAACAGGCAGTTCTTTGAATCCAAGAAGAGAACGATGATGCAGCTGGCTGATATTATGAACCGGGAAACAGGTAAAGAGATTATACATGTGGAGATTAAGGACCAGTACTATAATATGAAAGATAAGCTGGGGGATGCCATGTTTCTGGTAGATAATGCCAAGCTTGCCATGGAGGATATTGGCATAATTCCTAAGATACGGCCAATTCGCGGCGGTACAGATGGCGCAAAACTATCATATATGGGTCTGCCTTGTCCTAATCTGTGTGCCGGAGGACATAATTTTCATGGAAGATATGAATATATATGTATTCAGTCAATGGAAAAGATTGTGGAGCTTCTGGTGAAGTTAATAAGTATATAGATAATACTTGTGCAGGCACGTTCTTCGCTTGCAGAGTTGCTAAAAAAATCCGCTGGAGGGATTAACCTTCCAGCGGATAATATTATTATAAAATAGTACTCTTGTGAGCAGCTGTCTTAAAACTTTTCATTAATTAAGCAGCAGCCTGAGTCTTCTTACCGAATAATACTTTGCAGCCTTCAACAAGAAGAGAGAATGCAAGGCAGAAGATTGGGACGATGAATACGCAGAGGAGACCCTCAACGTTCCAAGCGCCTGTTCCGTTAATTAATGCCTTAGCATATGTTACAAAGCTGATTACTAACTGGCTCATTGAAGCAGCAGCCATGAAGAACATTGGTATATAGAACATGTTGTGCTTCTTGCCAACTGACTTGAGGTATACAGCAGCAGCCATAAGAGCTGGAACTGATACAAGCTGGTTGCAGGCACCGAACAGCTTCCAGAGTGTAGCATAACCACCAACACAGAGGATAGCTGCAAGACCAATGTTAACAAGTGTTGCTACATATGTATTAGAGAGAGCCTTTCTTACTGGATGAGCATCCTCCTCACCCTCCTTAGCTGCAAAGAGCTCCTGGAATGTGAATCTTCCAAGACGGCAGCAAGTATCAAGTGATGTTAAGCAGAATGCAGATACAGCAAGTGAAATAACTGTGAATGTAACCTTACCAGCTGACTCTGAGAATCCCATTTTAAGGAAGAATCCCTCGATTGCTGAAGCAAATACGATTGAAGGTGTTCCAAGCTTCTCACCTGTTGCAACACTAGTAACACCATTAGCTGATACAGAAGCTACACAGATAAGTGAAATAACAGCAAGTAAACACTCAATTAACATAGCACCAAAACCAACCATCTTGGCACTCTTTTCATTATCAAGCTGTTTAGCAGTTGTACCAGAAGAAATAAGGCTGTGGAAACCAGATACAGCACCACATGCTACAGTGATGAACAATGTAGGGAAGAGGAAGCTGTTACCAACCTTGAATCCAGCAAATGGTGTTAAGTTAACTGCTGGGTTAGAGAAGATAATACCGATAGCAGCTGCACCAATCATTAAATAGAGAAGGAAGCTGTTAAGGTAATCTCTTGGCTGTAAAAGAATCCATACAGGAGTTACAGAAGCAATTGCACAGTATATGAATACGATTGCTCTCCAGAATGCAACTGTACTGAAGCTACCCTGGATAGGGAACTTAAGACCAAGAGCGATAGCTACAAATAATACAACAACACCAGCGATTGTAGAAACTACAAGTGGTGCATGCTTACGATATACGAAAAATCCGAATGCAATGGCAAGTGGGATGAACAGGATAGATGCTGTTGCAACTGAACCATTAGCAGCTGGGTTAGAAGCACCAACTGAAAAGAATGTCTTAGCAACGATATCTGCGAAAGCAGCATCTACAAGTAACATAACTAACCATGTGAAGATTGAGAACATGTACTTACATCTCTGGTTTAATACATTTCCCATAACCTCTCCGATTGACTTACCCTTATTACGGATAGAAACGAACAATGCTGAGAAATCCTGTACGGCACCGATGAAGATACCACCGAGTAATACCCATAAAAGAACTGGAACCCAGCCGAATACTGCAGCCTGGATAGGGCCGTTAATAGGACCTGCACCAGCAATAGATGCAAAATGATGACCTAAAAGCACAGGTGCTTTAGCAGGTACATAGTCAACTCCGTCCTCAAGTTCATGAGCTGGAGTTTTTCTTGATGGATCGATGCCCCATTTCTTAGCAAGCCATCCACCATAGAAGATGTAGCCTAATACAAGCGCTACGATTGAAATTAAAAGAATTACAATACCACTCATTATAGAGCTCCTCCTTAGAAAATTAGGTGAAATAAATATGCGAAAAATCTTATTCTTTACCAGCTTTTAAGTCTTTAAATACATTCTTACACAGTTTGAGCTTTGTTTTTCCTGCAGCATTGGTATATACCTTGGAATTCAGGGTATCTACCAATATTACATGAGCCTCGCTGTAACCTCGTGTATACATCTTATAGTACTTAGTGAATCTGTATCCCTTAACTTTTCGGATAACATCCTTAGCCAGTGGACAACCACACACAATAATAAGTGTGAGGTATGAATACATATGATCTTTTTCCGGATCTGATTCATCATTTCTTACATAGTGGGGTTCCAGATAATCTGTTAATACAGTAGTAAGCTGGTCAAATTCCTCAACTGTGAAGGATTCCTCGTAAGTATTTATAATGCAGTATTCATGACTGTCACAGGCCCATAATTGTGCCTTCTTTACTAACACATACTTATCAACATGGGCATGAAAACATGCCAGAGCATCGTAAGTATGTCCATTCCAGGTAAAAGGTCTGGTAAAATCGAAAGTACCTTCAAAATATTTAATTAATCTGTTAAAATATTTTGATACCATAATCATCCTTTCAACTGTATACAATAAGCCATTTAACGCATGAATGATTTTAAGCCTTGTTAAGCCTGCTGTCAATATTTTATTTACTAATTATTTAAATATATTTAATAAATAAAACAATTATTTTATTTTTTATATTTTTTATATTTTCTAAGTCTTAACTTGGTGCTAAAATAATAGGTCGAAAAAAAGAATATATATTGCCAATTGGAATATGCAGATTGTTAATAAAATAACTTGAATATGAAAAACATATTTGCTACAATCTGCATTGGAGAAAGGAGATGGTCTTTTGGGGTCTATTGCTGAAAGATTAATGGAAGAACTGGAATGTAAGACAGTATT
>SAMEA3663175__coassemble_343_pt1 | contig 12734 bp, 8 predicted proteins | sample SAMEA3663175__metabat2_high_PE_014 | metagenome-assembled genome bin SAMEA3663175 (sample SAMEA3663175) | pig gut metagenome | biome: pig gut; feature: pig-associated habitat; material: faeces | place: Denmark | collected 2012 | reverse complement strand
ATCTCCGGCTTGTACTCGTTGATTACTGATACAAGAGCCTGTGCGTATGGCTCTGTTCTGTATGTCTCAAGTGCAGGATTGTCTACAACGATTACCTTGTCTGCGCCGTACTCAGCCAGCTTATCTGCCAGATTTATCCCTGATAAATATGCATCATCGCTGCTTCCTCCTGCTAATTCCAATGCCTGGTATACTCTTGTCCCGGCAGGCACCTGGTATACTCCCGGATTAATAACAGCTCCGCATATATGCACATATATATCAGTATTACTGTCATCCTTTGTAGAATCATCTGATGAATCAAAATGTGAACCAGCCCCATCAGAGGTACTGATAACACTGTCTGTTACTACCAGTTCTATTCTGTCATCTGCCTTTCCACCTTTAATCATTGTGGAAACACTGTACACAGTACCCGCAAGAATAATAAAGGTAATTGTTGCAATAATCTTAATCTTATCCCAGTTACTCTTTAGTTTAAGTATAGTTTTATCATTCATAATGTTCCCTCGTCTATTTTCATAAACCAGGAAAACAAATAGCGTACTTTTTTATTTTACAAAAATATATTTTAGATTACAAGTGCAAATCTGGGTTAAATATAGTACAATAGTATCTGATTATTATTCAATGGAGGTTTATTTTGAAAACATTAAATTCCCGTTCTAAGAAATTTCAATTAATAGATGATGAACCAGGAAATATACCAAGTGGCTGTATAACATATTTTATTGCCTTCTTCATACCACTGGTTATCCTTATTGCAATATACTTCGTTAAAGATATATTCCCTTTTGGCAATGAATGTTACTTAAGGTCAGATATGTACCACCAGTATGCCCCATTCTATTCTGAACTGTGGCACAAGATACGTAATGGCGAATCCCTTACTTATTCCTGGGATATTGGTATGGGGACTAATTTTATCTCCCTGGCAGCTTACTATCTTGCCAGTCCAATTAACTGGATAATTGCTCTCTTTCCCCAGAAGTACATGATTGAAATAATGAATTCCCTTATTATTGTTAAGCTTTCTCTTTCAAGTGTATCTTTCTGCTATTATCTATCAGAAAAATTCAACACTAAAAGATGTACTCTCATTCTGTTTTCTGTTTTCTATGCTTTGTCAGGATTTGTATGTGCATACAGCTGGAATATTATGTGGCTGGACTGCATTCTTCTCCTGCCATTAATTATGCTGGGACTGGAACGTCTTGTTAAGGACAATAAAGGGTTTCTTTACTGTATATCATTAGGATTATGCATATTTACCAACTATTACATTTCCATTATGGTATGTATGAGTGTAGTAATATATTTTATAGTTCTTATAATTTCTGTGGAAAAATTAAACAGTCCTGTAATATACCTTAAGAAAATCCTAAGGTTCTGTTTTTATTCACTGCTTGCCGGTGGTCTTGCTGCCTGTCTACTTCTTCCAGAAGTATACACCTTCTCACTGTCGGCTTCCAGCGAGACTTCATTTCCACAAAGCTGGACTTCATATTTCAGTATTGTTGAAATGCTTGTACGCCACCTAATGTATGTTCCGGTTCACCTTGGTCTTGACCATTTTCCTAACATCTTCTGTGGCGTCGGTGTTTTTATTTTAGTTCCTCTGTATATTATGGACAAAGAAGTTCCATTACGTGAAAGAGTTGGAAAATGTATAATTCTGCTTATTTTCCTTATATCTTATAATCTAAATATTTTTAATTATATATGGCATGGTTTTCATTTTCCAAATTCACTGCCTGCAAGACAGTCATTCATATATATTTTCTTTGTGCTGTCCATGGCATATGAGGCATTCCATCATCTAAAAACTGCTTCAGACAAAGCTCTGGGGGGTTCAGTGTGGGCTGCTGTGATTTTCCTTTTTATTGCCCAGGAAATGTTTAAAGACTCAGAAACATATAGATTTAATACATTTTATATAAGCGGATTGTTTATTCTTCTATATGCTCTTCTGCTCTATATAACAAAAAAATGCAGAATGAATTTTCCTGTTACGTTTATTCTGGCTCTGACTGTTGTGGTTGTTGAATGTTCTTTCAATCTTAATGCAACAGGACTTGGAACAACCAGCCGGAGTGCCTATCTGCTGGATTACGATGCTGTTGAATCAGTTACATCCCAGATTAAGGAATCTGACCAGTCATTTTACAGAATGGACAAGATTTTCGGTGCCAGGTCAAAAAATGATGGTGCCTGGCATAACTACAAGACCATCTCAACATTCTCATCTACATGTAATAAAGGAATGACTGAGCTTTTCCAGAATCTTGGTTTTGAGGCTTCTACCAACGCCTATGGATATAATGGCTCAACAATGGTTACCAACTGCCTTTTTGGTGTTAAATATCTTATAAGCAATACCCATTTAAAGACAGATAATCTGCTTTCATATGTTTTAGGTGATGATGGAGAGTTTATATATAAAAATAACTATACTCTTCCTGTTGGATTTGCATTAGATTTTTGTTTAGATGAGAATGAAACTCCTACTTCGATTTACAACGGAATTGAGAATCAGAATAATCTCATTGAAACACTTACAGGGGTCAGCAATGTATTTGAACTGATGTACAATTATAATACCGTTGCAGAAGCTTCATTTAAGCCAACAAAGAATGGCCATATGTATATATACAAGCCAAACAACACTACAGAATTTGTCTCTGTTACTGTTTCAGGAAACACCCAGACCTTCAGCAGCTTAAAGACAGATAACCGCATTATTGATGCAGGCTACGTCACCACAGATGACGATATAACCATTGGTGGAGAGCCATCCTCATCATACAAAATATATATTCTTGATGAAGACAAATATATGGCAATGTATAACAAGCTGAACTCTAATGCATTTCTGGTTGACAGCTACACTGACACAAGCTTTAAAGGCACTATTACTACTTCACAGAAAGGAACATTCCTGTTTTCAATTCCTTTTGATAAGGGCTGGTCAGTATACATTGACGGAAAGAAATGTGAAACTTTTGATGCTTTTGGTGCACTTCTTGCCACAAACATTGAACCTGGCACTCATACATTAAAATTAAAATATATTCCTGTAAACTTTATTAAAGGTTGCATTATTACACTGCTTTGCATTATTATATTAATTGTTATTCATTTGTTGAAGAAATACAAATATCTGGCAATTATTAACAACCCGTTAATTCCAGCATCAATTGCCAACATTCTTAATAACGATGATGTCCTCGTCAACAGAATGCCAGATTTAAGCAAGATGGACGATTTTGACAACCTGGAGCTGGATAATGAGGAAGATGATTTACAATGAAACACTAAAGAACAGTGCCCTGCGCACCGGACACGTTCTCATATCTTAAAATAATTGTGCGCAGAAATGAGGATTATGTAATATGAAATTATGGGGAGGACGCTTCACTAAAGAGACAGACAAGCTGGTTAATAATTTTAATGCCTCTATCTCCTTTGACCAGAAATTCTTCAGACAGGATATTCGTGGAAGTATAGCCCATGCAAAGATGTTAGGCGCTTCTGGAATTATTACCCAGCAGGAAAGCGATGAAATAATACAGGGGCTTGAAGGAATTCTAGAAGATATTGAGGAAGGCAGACTTGTAATCAATGATGAATATGAAGATATTCATACATTTATGGAAGCAACACTTATTGAAAGAATAGGTGACGCTGGCAAGAAGCTTCACACTGGACGCAGCCGTAATGACCAGGTTGCCCTTGACATGCGTCTGTATACAAGAGACGAGGTCATGAATGTTGACGGAGAGCTTAAGGAACTTATGGCGGTAATATTACGAATAATGAAGGATAACACCGAAACCTACATGCCAGGATTTACTCACCTTCAAAAAGCCCAGCCTGTAACTGTTGCCCATCATTTTGGAGCTTATTTTGAGATGTTTTGCAGAGACAGGAGCAGACTTTCAGACATATACAACAGAATGAACTACTGCCCTCTTGGAGCAGGTGCTCTTGCAGGAACTACTTATCCGTTAGACAGGGAAATGACTGCCAGTCTTCTTGGTTTTAACGGACCTACACTTAACAGTATGGATTCCGTATCTGACAGGGATTACTTAATAGAATTCTTAAGTGCTCTTTCAACTATAATGATGCATTTAAGCAGGTTTTCAGAAGAAATATGTATCTGGAATTCCAATGAATACAGATTCATTGAACTGGATGATGCATACAGTACAGGTTCAAGTATTATGCCACAGAAGAAAAACCCTGATATAGCAGAACTTGTACGTGGAAAAACAGGCCGTGTATATGGTGCCCTTGTAAGTATTCTCACCACAATGAAAGGGATTCCTCTTGCATATAACAAAGATATGCAGGAAGACAAGGAACTCACATTTGATGCTATTGATACTGTCAAGGGATGCATTAGTCTATTTAAAGGCATGATTGATACTATGAAATTCAACACAGCCCGAATGGAGGATTCGGCTAAAAAGGGATTTACCAATGCTACCGATGCAGCTGACTACCTTGTTAAGAAGGGAGTTCCATTCAGGGATGCTCACGGAATTATTGGACAACTGGTTCTTATGTGTATTGACAGAGGAATTTCGCTTGATGAACTTCCATTGTCTGATTACAAGTCAGTATGTCCTGAATTCGAGGATGATGTATATGACGCAATCAGCCTTAAGACATGTGTTGAGAAGAGACTTACTCTTGGTGCTCCAGGCCCTGAGATTATGGCAAAAGTAATCAAAATCTATGAAGAATATATGAATAAGAATTAAATTTGCTTTCACAAAACAAAAACAGGAGCTTTCACAAACATATATATTGTCTGTGGAAGCTCCTATTATTATGCCTTGATATATAATTCTAATTGAAATAACTTACTGCCTCATGTAAATCGCTGGCAACATTAGAGATGTCATCACTTGAATCTTTAAGTACTGACATATTACCTTCAATTACTGTTGCGCTGGCAGATGTTTCCTGAGAAGCAGCAGCGTTCTCCTGGGATGTTGCAGATAAAGTCTCAACTGAATCAGATATGCTGTCTTTAATTAACATAAGACTCTTAACCTCAGAATAAATGCTGTCCGTATTAGTTGAAATATCCTCAACACCACTTAATACTGTCTCCATAGTTCTCTGTGTATCTGCAAGCTTATTAATCTGATGACTTGCATTCTTGCTTAAATCATCACTAAGGGCTGATGACTTTTCTACCTGGCTTACAATATTACTAATTATGATAGAAATCTTTTTAGCCGAATCTGCACTCTGCTGTGCAAGTGCACCTATCTCTCCTGCAACAACTGCAAATCCCCTACCCGATTCGCCTGCTCTTGCGGCCTCAATGCTGGCATTAAGACTTAACAGATTAGTCTGGGTTGTAATCTCTTCTATAGCTCTTACAATACTGTTAATCTCTTCCACTGCATTTAAAGTATCACGGCTCTGATTAACAATAGCTTCTACACTGTTCTTAGTATCCTCATTAATGCCAAGCAATTCGTTCATGATATGCTTTGTGTCCATGGCATCATCTGATACTGATTTGGTAGTTTCATTAAGTTCATCAATATGGCTTGTTATCATATCGAGCTTTGCAGATAATTCTTCAATATTAGCCATTAAATCTGAAGATGTCTCTGCCTGGTTTGTTGCACCATGTGCAACATCATCCATGGCTGACACTACATTAGAAACAGATGAAGAGGTGTCAGATACAACATCATTAAGCTTTACCGAATCACTGTTTAATATTCCACTGTTCTTCTGGATTCTGTCTACAACCTCTCTTAATCTTTCAGCTAATTTATTAGTGCAGTCTGCCAGTCCGTCGATTTCATCATTCTTATTAATCTTCTTAACATGACAGTCAATATTCAGATTACCATCTGTCAGAGTTCTTAAGTCATTGGCCACTATCTGGATAGATTTAACAAGCATCAGGCACACAACAAATGTAATTGCAAGAAGCACTACTGCAATTATTGAACCAACAACCACCATATGAACAATAAGACCATTAATTACTTCCTGAATCTTACTCTGTTCAAGACCTATAAACAGGATACCTACAATCTCCTCACCATTCTTTAATGGTTCATATGTAGCAAAATACTTAACCCCCTGAATATCTACGCCCTCGGAAATATAATTTTCACCTTGATTTAATACTGTATCAATTACTGCATCAGATGCCTTGGTTCCAACAATTCTATTACCACCTGAATCTTTAATTGTGGTAAGATATCTTGTATCTCCATAGAATATTGTCATATGTACTTCATCTTTATTATAGATGGCATCAAGCAAATCTTCTGTAAGAGGAGTATTGCCCTTATAAACCTGCCCGTTTTTCAATGAATAGCTTCCATCCATAAGATTATCATATGACTGAAGTACGGCAACAGCAATACTTGTCAGTTTCTCACTGTACAATGACTTGGTACTCTTCTCGCTGTTCATTATTGCAGAAATAAGAATGCTTCCATACAACAGAATCATTGCCATGTCAAGAATTATATCTTGACCCTGGTTCCTTTACTATCTCTGTGATTAAGCTTCATCTTTCCAAAGTCAATAGTTTTTCCTTTATAATCCATGGTAAACTCATCACCTTCACCAAGAAGAAATACATCCTCAACATAATCATCCTTTGACAGCTTAATTCCCCGCACTCCTACTGCAGACTTCTTTTTCATAGGAATATCTGTAAGAGGGAATTTAAGGAATACTCCTCCTGCAGTCTGAAGGATAACATTCTTATCGCTTAGGACTTCTTCCACCTCAACAATAGTTCCATCATAATTAAACTTAGAGTACGCTTCTACCCTGACATCAGTTTCATTAATACTAATAACAGAATCTTCTTCTGTAAGTTTTGTAGCAGCAACAGTCTTCTTTGCCACATCAAACTCAGCTGTGTCCACAATCTTCATCATTCCCATTTTAGTTGTAAAAAGAAGCTTCTGGCTTTTAATTCTTTCAAATGGGCACATGTATATTATATATTCACCACTGCTGTTATAATTTCCCAGATTATCAATAGGCACCCCTTTATCCCTGAAACGTGTACTGAAAGGAATATCTTTTATCTTAATCTGATGAAGCAGTCCATTATCTGTAAAAATACATATCTTATCTGTATTCATGCAGGAGAAAATGTATTTGTACTCGCTGTGGATTACTTCCCTGTTACGCTCATATGCCGCCATATCAATGGTTTTGGCATAACCAAAACGGTCCATAATAAACATAATTTCCTGTTCAGGAATCTCTTTTTCCACAAATACAGCTGCCTGGGCATCTTCAATAACTGTTTTTCTAGGGAAGCTGTATTCTTTCTTAATCTTTAACAGCTCTGCTTTAATTACCTTTGCCATAGCATTTCTGCTTCCCAGTATTTTTTCATATTCAGCTATTTTCTTAAGACATTCATCGTACTCCTTCTTAAGAGCAAGAACTTCAAGCCCAATGAGTTTATAAAGTCGCATCTCAAGAATGGCAGAAGCCTGTTTTTCAGTAAAATCAAGCTTTGATGCCTGTTTCCTGGAATTTTCAGACTTGAATTTAATGCCATCTGTATTACCATTAATGAGACATTCTTTTGCCATCTTAAGATTAGAACTTCCTCTTAATATCTCAATAATCAGGTCAATTATATCACATGCCCTGATAAGACCTTCCTTAATCTCCTTGTTGGCAAGCTCTTTGTTAAGAAGAGTTGTATATTTCCTTGTAGCCAGCTGGAATTGGAAATCGACATGATGCATTATAATCTTCTTAAGTCCAAGAGTTTCAGGCTTACCATCAACAATTGCAAGCATATTGACACCAAATGTATCCTCAAGCTTAGTCTTCTTATAAAGGAGATTTTTCAGATTCTCAACATCCGCATTCTTTTTTAATTCAAGTACTATTCTAATACCTTCCTTTGAAGATTCATTGGACACATCCACAATATCAGTAGTTTTTTTTGTCTCAATAAGGTCAACAATATCAGATATAAACTTACCGATATTGGCACCAATCATTGTATAAGGTATTTCTGTAATTACCAGCTTATCCCTGTCACTTTTCCTCTGTCCAGGCTCAAGCACAACCTTGCCACGAAGCTTAATCTTACCTGTTCCAGTCTCATATATGTCAGACAATTCTGACTTATTGATTACAATACCACCTGTTGGAAAATCAGGTCCTGGCATCAGTCCAAGAAGTTCTTCTGTTGTTATGTCATTATTATCCATGTATGCACATACAGCATCTACAACTTCTCCCAGATTATGTGTTGGAATATTTGTTGTCATACCAACAGCAATACCATCTGCACCATTAATCAGAAGATTAGGAATTCTTACTGGAAGAACAGACGGTTCTTTTTCTGTCTCATCAAAATTAGGTACGAAATCCACCACATCCTTATCCAGATCAGCGAGGTACACATCCTGTGTAAACTTCTTAAGCTTTGCCTCTGTATAACGCATGGCAGCGGCACCATCACCTTCAATTGAGCCAAAATTACCATGGCCGTCTACAAGTGCCATTCCTTTTTTAAAATCCTGGGATAAAACCACAAGAGTTTCATAGATTGAACTGTCACCATGTGGATGATATTTACCCATGGCATCACCAACAATACGGGCAGATTTTCTATGTGGCTTATCATAATTTAATCCCAGCTGATCCATGGCATAAAGTACTCTTCTCTGAACCGGCTTTAATCCATCCCTGACATCCGGGAGAGCCCTTGCAGTAATAACACTCATTGAGTAATCAATAAATGACTTCTGCATAAGTTCAGAATACTCTGTTTTAATAATATTCTCAGACATTTAATTCTCCATTCTACTATCGTATATATTATAAATCAGGCATCAATCTCAGCTTCATTAGCATGATTATATATAAATTCTCTTCGTGGAGGAACATCGCTGCCCATAAGAAGTGATGTAACCTCTGTAGCCATTCTGGCATCCTCAATTTCAACCTGTTTTAAAATTCTTGTATCTGGATTAAGGGTTGTCTCCCACAGCTGTTCCGGGTCCATCTCACCAAGCCCCTTGTATCTTTGAAGTGAAAATGAACCTGACGGATGTGACTGTCTGTATTTTTCAAGAGCCTTGTCATCATAGAGATACACACTGTCACCCTTCTTACCACCCTTTCCCTGCTTGTCTGTTTTTTTCATCTCAGCTTTATATAAAGGTGGGGTTGCAATATATACATGCCCCTGATTAATCAGTTCCGGCATGAATCTGTAGAAGAAGGTAAGAAGAAGAGTATCAATATGTGCACCATCCACATCAGCATCTGTCATAATTATTATCTTATCATATCTTAACTTTGATATATCGAAATCGTTGCCATATCCTTCAAGAAATCCACATCCAAAGGAATTAATCATAGTCTTTATCTCAGCATTGGCAAGAACCTTATCAATAGATGCTTTCTCAACATTAAGTATCTTACCTCTGATAGGAAGAATAGCCTGTGTCCTTCTGTTTCTGGCAGTCTTGGCCGAACCACCGGCTGAATCTCCCTCAACTATAAACACTTCACACTCTGATGGGTCCCTGCTTTCACAATTAGCAAGCTTTCCATTAGAATCAATTGAAAACTTAGGCTTTGATAACAGATTGGTCTTAGCCTTCTCCTCAGCTTTCCTGATCTTGGCTGATTTCTCAGCACAGGCAATAACAGCCTTCAACTGTTCAAGGTTACGGTCAAAATACATCTGTACTTCGTCATTGGTAATTGAACTGACAACTGTTCCAGCATCAGGATTATCAAGCTTTGTCTTTGTCTGTCCTTCAAATCTTGGCTCCGGATGTTTAATTGCAACAATGGCTGTCATTCCATTTCTTACATCAAGACCTGTAAAATTAACGTCCTTTTCCTTAAGTATCCCCAATTCCCTTGCATACTGGTTAATTACCATGGTAAACTTGGATTTAAAGCCCGTAATATGAGTCCCACCCTCCTGAGTGTATATATTATTACAGAAACCTAATATATTTTCCTCAAACTCATTAACATACTGGAATGCACATTCTACCTCAATTCCATCCATGCTCTTTTTAAAATATATTATGTCTGTAACAGTTTCCTTACCATCATTAAGTTCTTTGACATATGCCTTAATTCCATCTGGTTCAGAAAATGTCTCTTTTTCGCTAATTCCATCCCTGTTGTCCTGAAAATATATTGTAAGCCCCGGATTAAGATAGGCAGTTTCATGTAAACGGCTTTTTATGGCATCTTCCTTAAATCTGGTCTTTTCAAATATTTCTCCATCTGGAAGGAAAGTAACTGTTGTTCCTGTGTCATTCTTTCTGCATGTACCAACTTTCTCCAACGGACCACAGACTTTGCCTCTTTCATATCTTTGATGATAAACACAACCATCCACACGGATTTCCACCTCAAGCCACACTGAAAGAGCATTAACAACTGAGGCACCTACACCATGAAGTCCGCCAGATATTTTATATCCTCCGTCGCCGAATTTACCACCAGCATGAAGGACAGTAAACACAACTTCTACTGCTGGAATTCCTGCTTTAGGATGAATTCCAACAGGTATTCCACGTCCATTATCCTTAATGGTAGCAGAACCATCTTCATTCAAAACAACGTAAATCTCACTGCAATACCCTGCCAGATGCTCATCAACAGCATTGTCTGCAATTTCATAGATAAGGTGGTTAAGTCCTTTTGTTCCAACACTTCCAATATACATTCCCGGACGCATTCTGACTGCCTCCAGCCCCTCCAGAATTGATATACTGTTAGCATCATAATTTTGTTTCGACATTACAAATTCTCTCCTGTTTACACTATCTTTATTTCAGATACTGGTTATATATATCTTCAAAACTTACACTAAACATTTTAGCTGTTGAAGTTTTCCTGGTATTCCATATTTTTTCGTTAACCTCAACATAATGCTTCTGTTCATATTCTTCAAATACACTGTTAAAATAGTCAAGACCCTTCTTGTTTTCCATAGCCACTTTATTAGCTTCTGTCTTGGTCTTGTCATTATCACTGCTGCACTTGATAATGTAATATTTGTCCTGAACCTTAATAATATCACTTACTTCTCCGGTTGAAAGATTATATGCAGCCTCCTCAAATGCGCTGTCCAACTCTCCTTTTCTACATTCCCTCTCATATTCGGAAGGATTATAATCTCGTGCAACAACGTAAAAAACTTCGTTATTATCGATTCTTTTCTTGGCTTCCTTAATATCAGATTCATTATCTGTACATATATACTGAATCTGGATTACTCTGGCATCGTCATAGCTCACCTCTGTATTCTGTCCAGAAGTAATGTCACTATATAAACTTTCGGCAACAGCAAAGCTTGTAAACATACTGGTCAGCTTATCCTTCGTAATTGAATACTGGGATATCTCATCGCTGGAAAGTCCAGCATAAAAAGTATCAACTGCATTAGCAACACCCTCTTTCTGGGTTCTTGATAATACTGTTCCCTTTTCCTTCGCTAACAGGTTCATACAATATATTCTTTCCAGTTTGGCTTTTACCTGTTCCTTTACATAATCATCAAATGTAACATCGCCTATTTTCTCATTCCATATATCAGCACCAAACAATTTCTCATATTCTCTCCTGGCATCTGAAAGAAGAATATCTGCCTCGCATATATCAGACTTTAAATCCCCCACTTTAAAGAATTCATTCTTACGCATTCCTGTGGAAACGTATATAAAGCTTCCATTAAAGAATTTCATATACCCAAGCAGAAATATGGCAGCAAGTAAAATTGCTGTAATAAGTATAATTCGTCTTTTTCTTCTTCTCATCAATAAATCTCCATTCAAAAACTTAATAATCACTTGTGGTAAGGTTCATTCTTCATGATTCTGAACGCTCTGTATATCTGTTCTAACAGAATCACTCTCATAAGTTGATGTGGAAAAGTCAGCTTTGAAAAACTCAGTTTATAATCAGCTCTGTTTAACACATCAGCAGATAACCCAAGAGAACCGCCAATTAAAAAAGCAATGCTGCTTATCCCCTCTATCCCCAGTTTTTCAATATGCTGTGAGAGTTCTACTGAATCAAACATCTTACCCTCGATGGCAAGAGCACACACGTAATCATTATCCTGTATACTCTGAAGGATTCTTAAACCTTCTTTATTCTTTATCTGCTCGTTGACTAACTCACTGGCATTATCCGGAGTTTTTTCATCTGGAAGCTCCACGATTTCAAGTTTACAGTATCTTGAAAGACGCTTTGAGTATTCCTCAACTGCCTTGGTAAAAAAGTTCTCTTTAATTTTCCCTACACAGATAATACGGATTCTCATTAAGCTTCCACCACCAGATATTTTCCATTGTCCAGTTTAAATACTTCCAGTTCGTCCTCTAATTCTTCATCTGATAATGACTCTACATCCATTCCCTCTTCGCTTAAATACTCCCTTACTTCTTTAAGTGTATCAAAGCATTGTGCAAAGCAATCTTCCAGAAATTCCTTAGCTTCATCAACTGTATCAGCCACTGGCTCATCAAAAAGCTTTCCCTGGTCTCTTAAGAAAACTCTGGCACATTCCTCAAGCATATTCTCTTCCATTATATTCCTCCTATATTCCTTAATGTTTTCTCCACACTGTCTGTTACGAATCTTCCACATCTTTTCACGTCATCAACGGCACCTTCAAGTACATAAGAATAATATACACTCTGGAGCATTTCAACATCATTATA
>SAMEA3663175__coassemble_339_pt1 | contig 12776 bp, 5 predicted proteins | sample SAMEA3663175__metabat2_high_PE_014 | metagenome-assembled genome bin SAMEA3663175 (sample SAMEA3663175) | pig gut metagenome | biome: pig gut; feature: pig-associated habitat; material: faeces | place: Denmark | collected 2012 | reverse complement strand
CCGATAACAAGAATACCAACAACCGGATATATCAGCACAGGAGCTATCTTCTCTAATGCTTCAGGAAGCCTGTCACATATCTTTCTTAACAAAACTATAACGTAGCCTGCAAGGAAACCTGCTACTAAAGCTCCAAGAAAGCCTGATTTACCATTAGCTGCAATATATCCGCCAACAAATCCCAGTGCAAGTGCCGGTCTGTCGCCTATGGCCATAGCTATAAATCCTGCAAGAACTGGAAGCATGAAACCGAATGCAGCTCCTCCGATGCCCTTAAACAATGCTGCAACTGGTGTAATTGTACCAAAATTAGCTCTCTCTGCCTCTGAAAGGGATGCCATATCCACGCATAATCCATCAATCAAAAATGCTATTGCAATAAGAATTCCACCGCCTACTACAAATGGAAGCATATGAGATACACCATTCATAAGCTGTGTATATATTCTGTGCCCTGCACCCCCTTCTTTTCTTGTGCTGCCACTGTCAGAACTCTTAACTTCAGCTTTGTATTCAGGTACATCCCCCTTCAAAGCTCTTTCAATTAACTTATCCGCCTTATTAATTCCGTCTGATACCTGACATTCGATTACCCTCTTACCATTAAAACGCTCCATAGGAACTTTCGCATCTGCTGCCACAATAATACAATCCGCTTCTTTTATCTCTTCTTCTGACAGAACATTCTTAGCGCCTCCAGAGCCTCTTGTCTCTATCTTAATTGTGCAGCCTGCTTTTCTGGCAGCCTTCTCAAGTCCCTCAGCCGCCATATAAGTATGTGCTATGCCTGTAGGACAGGATGTAACAGCTAATATACTTACTCTGTCTGACTTACCAGTGCTTTGAAGCCTTTCATCAATGCTCTTCTCTTCTTTATCTGCCTTATCAATCAATGAAAGGAATTCATCAACATTCTTAGCTTCCTTTAAACCAGCAACAAATTCTTCATCCATTAACAGAACTGATAACTTGCTGAGCACATCCATATGAACATTATCTTCTGTGTCAGGTGCAGCTATCAGAAATAATATATTAACAGGTTCTCCATCAAGAGAATCAAAGTCAACTCCATCTTTTATTACCATGGCAGAAAGACCAGGTGCATTGACAGCACTGCATTTCCCGTGAGGAATGGCAATTCCTTCTCCTACACCTGTGGTACTCTCCTCTTCTCTGGCGTATACCTGTTTTCTATATGCTTCAACATCATTAATCTTACCACTTCTTGCCATCAGCTCTACTGCCTGGTCTAATGCTTCTTTCTTATTCTGTGGAGAAGCATTAAGATTAATACTATTCTTATCAAGTAAATCTGTAATTCTCATACTTGCCTCCTTATTAACCAACTCTTATTAACAATCAATTCTTTCAACAACAACCCTGGACGCTACTTCCTCTACTTCCTCCCTGGTAGCAAACTGCTCTGAAAAGGCACTGGCACTTCCTGCTCCCACGCTCATTCTGAATGCCTCCTCATATGAATTACTGTTAAGCCACCCTGCAAGGAATCCCGCCACCATGGAATCACCAGCTCCAACCGAATTCTTCAGCTTACCTTCTGGTGCAGCCGCTTCATATATATATCCATCTTCAGATACAAGAACTGCTCCCATACCACCCATGGAAACCAGAACATTCCTTGCACCTTTGACCTGAAGTGCTCTTGCATACTCCACAACCTGATGTCTTTCAGTAAGCTTTACTCCGAATATCTCACCTAATTCATGATGATTAGGTTTAATTACAAATGGATGATATTCCAAAACATTAAGAAGAAGTGAACTGGTTGCATCAACAGCTATAAGCACATCTCTACCCTTAAGTCTTCCCATAATTGTCTGATATATATTATCAGACATGCTTGAGGGAATGCTACCTGCAAGTACCAGAACATCTCCTCTGGTTAATGCATCAAGCCTGTCCATCAGCTCTTCAACCTTTTCCTGTGATATAACCGGTCCCATGCCATTAATCTCTGTTCCATCAATATTCTTAATCTTAAGATTAATTCTTGATAAACCGTCTCCTATTCTTATGAAATCAGCATTAATCCCAATATCCGCAACACTTTTTTCAATATGACTCCCTGTGAATCCTGCAATGTATCCCAGCGCTGTATTCTTAATACCGAGATTATTAAGAAGTATTGATACATTAATTCCCTTTCCACCAGGCATTATCATCTCTGAAGAGGTTCTATTGGTCATTCCAAGCTGAAAATCATCAACAGACACAATATAATCAAGTGATGGATTAAAAGTGACTGTATATATCATCATATCTCCTTTCTGGTCACGTAACCTTTTTGTTACTCATATAATAACTTCAAAACCAGTCAAAGTCAATCACAAACAATCACAAATATTCATAATTATTTTGTATATATTGCACAAAAAAAGCATCACCAGACTTGTTATTTTATAACAGTCTGATAATGCTTTATTATTATTATGACCAAATTCAGCCAAATTATAACAAACTTTTAAATTCACCCAGCCAATAAGTTCTCAAACTGGGCAGATGGCATTGGTCTGGCAAACAGGAATCCCTGTATATCATCACACTTTATCCGTTTTAAGAATTCCAGCTGCTCATGGTTTTCAACACCCTCAGCAGTAATATGGAGTTCCAGCTGATGTCCCATATCAATGACATAACACAGAAGTGTCTCACCGTTCTTGTCACCAATATGGTCAATAAGGCTTTTATCAAGCTTAATTGTATCAAAACACCTCATATTCAATGTTGCAAGAGAAGAATATCCTGTTCCGAAATCATCCATAAGAATCTGAATACCCATACTGCGGAACTGTTCAAGTAATTTACGGATATCTTTCTTTCCCTCCATTGCACTCTCTGTTACTTCCAGCTGTATGTACTCCGGCTCAATGCCACTTTCCTGTATTATTGACTGGTAACGTTCAACAACATCGGCATAATAAAGGGATGCACGGCTAAGGTTAATGGATACCGGATATATTTTACGACCCTCATCCTTCCACTTCGTCTGCTGTCTTGTAACAGCACGGAACATATATTCATCCAGCTTGGCAATCATTCCGTTCTGTTCAAAGAGAGGAATGAATCTGCCCGGAGATATCAAGCTTCCATCCTTATCCCTCCAGCGTACCAGGGCTTCACTTCCTACTATTTCCCCGGAAGCTGTACTGTACTTTGGCTGAAACCAGACTTCAAAATCACCCTCTTTCAGTGACTCCTCAAATCTTTCCTCTAACTGCTCATCCTGCTGTATTCTTTCATGATCTATTTCATCGTAGAAAGCATATCGCTGTTCCTGCTGAATCTTTGCGTGCTCTCTTGCCATGCGGGCTTTGCCGTAAGAATCCTGCAATTCATCGGTTTCATTCATGTGATATATACCATATCTTGCGTGAATTCCCTTGACCTGAATTTCCTTTGCCCGTTTGTTAATCCTGTCTGATATATGCTTTAATCTCTCAAGGAGGCTGTCATCATCAGGTGCCAGTAGAAACATTATGTATATATCATCTCTTACATGGGAAGCAATTTCATCCTCCCTTAGTTCAGAGACTAATATCTGCCATATATCACATATCATGGCATCTCCACCGTTCTTTCCTGCTGCAATGTTGATATTGCCAAAATTAGTAATATCCATGGCAACCAGATATCCATGCCTCTTCTTTCTCTTTTCCATATTGATGCAGAATTTGGCATAATTATCGCCCTTTGTTATATGGTCTTCATATGCAAATCTTAACATCATCATCTGCTGCTCTCTTGATAAGATTATAAGAAGCGCCACACCTATAAAAATAAATACAGCTACCATTACAATCATCATATACAGGCTGGTCTGGATAGGAATAGCTCTGCTCTCAAGAACATCTGCCGGTATAATGGTAAGCATATACCATGTAACATCCCCATCCATAAAATCCACAGGAGTACAGTAATAATACGCCCCTTCTGAACGATACAACTGTCCTCCCCCTGATACTTTCTCACTCATCTGCTGCTGTAATCTTGATATGGTTTCCTGATTTCTCTGGTCTATGCCAAGCACATCTGAAAATAAATTCTTAGAGAGCTGAAGTATATTACTTCCCATAGCAACCATAATCTGACCATCCTCATTGATTGCACAACTGTAACCCTGTCCGTCAAAGCAGTCAATCTGAAGGGCATCATTAAAGGTCTGTGTATTATATGTAAGTCCAAATACACCTTCCACTTCTCCATTATCATCAAATATAGGAATGGTCATAACATTAACTAATCCGTGACTTTCTTCCAGGGCATCACTTAAGACTCCACTTATGGTTCCCTTACCTTCCATACCTCTTTTAAAGAATTCACGGTAAGACAGGTCAGCTACCCCGCCATCTGTTGAATAACAGGTTCCATCTGGAAAACAGAAAGCAAAACGCTTCAATTCGTAATCATCAATAAACACTGTAAACGACTGTAGGTTTTCTTCGATTGTCTCAGTAGTAACACCATGCATTCTCTCAGACAGTCCCTCAAGGAGAAGATGATTAGAATGAATTTTGTTATGGAGTGCTACAGCATTCTGGTTTGCCACATCCTCCAGATTCTGCTGAAGCTGTTCCTTTAGTTCACCCACAACCTCATAGGAACCTGCCAGTACAGTTACTGCAATGGCAAGCAATGCTGTCAATACAATTAATAGCTTTTTGATATTTAACTTCTTTGCGCCACCGTTCATATTACATGAATTCCCCTTATCTTCTGACTTTATTATTAGTATATCATTTTCTTTACTCTCCTTCGAAAGGGTCATCCTCTTTCAAAGTATATTCTGTATCCTCATCAATCATGGAAAGCATAATATCCGCAAACTTCGGATCAAACTGTGTGCCTTTTCCCTTTTCAATTTCGCCACGTACAACTTCCTGTGGAAGCACATCTCTGTAGCTTCTTCTGCTGCTCATGGCATCATAGGCATCTGCCACTGCAATAATACGGGCTTCCTCTGGAATATCGCTGCCTGATAATCCATCCGGATATCCTCCACCGCTGAATCTCTCGTGATGCCATCTGGCACCTATAGCAAGAGCTGGCATTTCCCTGATATTCTTAAGGATTCTTGCCCCCATAACCGGATGATTCTTAATAAGGGCAAATTCCTCATCTGTAAGTTTTGCAGGCTTGTTAATTACTGCATCAGGAACACCTATTTTACCAACATCATGAAGAAGGCCCATCATATATATATCGCCCTGTGCTTTCTCAGAATATCCATATCTTCTTGCAATCTCTTTAGAATACTTGGCAACACGTCCGGAATGACCATTAGTATATGTATCCTTTGCATCAATTGCATCTGCCAGGGAATGAACGACATGCATAAACAGCTTCTCATTCTCCTCCGTCTTCTTCGCTACTTCCTGTGAAAGATTTCTCTGCAGACGGATAAGATCAATGATGTGACGCACTCTTAATGTAAGTACTTCCGGTACAAATGGTTTCTTAATAAAGTCCATTGCACCAAGGGATAGTCCCTTTGTTTCAGAATTCTCGTCATCATTAGCTGTAAGGAAAATAACTGGTATTTCTTCCTGACCGGCTTCCTGCTCACGAAGCATTTTTAAAGTCTCGAAACCATCCATCTCAGGCATATTAATGTCCAGCAGGATTAAATCTGGGTTTTCATTCTCTTTTATGTAATCCAACAGTGCCTGTCCAGACTTAAGCGCTGTCACCCTCATATTATTCTTGCTAAGAATGTGTCCTGCCATCTTCAGGTTCATGATATCATCATCAACTACAACAACCCAATCTGCCATATTTAATCCTCCTGTGTTTTTCTTTTTTCAGTGCCTGTAAAACTACTGTTTAAGTGCCTGTGCAATCCCCTCTGTTATAACTTTGTAATCAGTCATAAGTTTGTCATGATACTTCCCGATATATTCTCCGTCGCCCTTGCTTGATGCCTCTTCCATGCTTCTTGCAAGCTCTGATAAATCATTGGCTCCGATAGTTCTTGATGTACTCTTTAATGCATGAACATATATCTGGTACTGTGACCATTCCTTTGTCCTAAATAATATATTAAGCTGCTGTGACTTTTCCTCATATGAATCTATGTATTCCTTTAACATATCAACATAGAATTCCTTGTCACCAGCACAATATGTCATTCCATCATCCACAGATATTCCCATTTCCCTTATCTGTCCGATTTTCTCATCTACAGACAGGACTCTTTGGCTGGAATTATCTGATTCTTCTGGAGCAAACTCAAGTATATCATATGCACCGTCTGCGCCTGTTGGGGCAAATTCAATAATATCATCCCCTCCAGATGTGGCAAATTCCATTATGCCATCTCCTCCAGATGGGGCAAATTCCAGGATATCTTCCTCAGATTGATGATTCTTGTTTCCTACTGTCTCTACTGGCTTAGTCTCCGGTTTTTCCTTAGTCTTCCATGTCACAATGTCCTCTGGCAGATACTTTTCAAGCTTCTCCTCGAGTTTATCTACTTCAATAGGCTTTGACAGATAATCATCAAATCCTGCATTGAGATAGGTTTCCTTAGCACCAACAACAGCATTTGCTGTAAGAGCAATTATTGTCATTCCCTCTCTTGTCAGGTTATCTTCTTTAATCTTTGCAAGTGTTTCTATTCCATCCATCTTAGGCATCATATGGTCTAAGAATACAATATCATAGGTATTATCCCTGATTAATTCAATTGCATCCATACCTGAAGCTGCCTGATCCGGCACAATTCCGTTAAGCTTCATCAGATTTTTTGCGACCTTAAGATTCATGTCGTTATCATCCACAACAAGAACCCGGGCTTTTGGTGCATACAGATGCGTTTCGTTGTCTGACTTGTTCCTGCTCTTTTCAAGTCTCTTCACATAATCGCCTATTGGCTGTTTATCCACAATACCCTGCTTTAAACGGAATGAGAACACTGAACCTTTCCCATACACACTCTCAACATGGAGTTCACTCTCCATCATGGCAAGAAGCTTGGTTACAATAGACATGCCAAGACCAGTTCCCTCAATGTTACGGTTTCTCTTCTCTTCCAGCCTCTCAAATGATTCAAAGAGTTTGCCCATGTCTTCTTCCTTAATTCCAATACCTGTATCCTTAACCTGTACATCAATAAATACAGCATCGGCATCCCTTGCCCCTTCTTTTATGGACAGGGTAACCTTGCCTTCCTCTGTATACTTCACTGCATTTGTCAGCAGGTTCATGATAACCTGTGTAATACGGACATCATCACCATACATGACAGATGGCAATCTCTCATCAACATCTACAATAAACTCAAGAGATTTGCTCTTTGCACGCTCTGATATAGAATTAACAAGGTTATTAATCAGAGATGATATATCATACCTGACAGGTATAATCTCCATCTTTCCATCCTCAATCTTAGAGAAATCAAGAATACTGTTAATAATTGAAAGAAGAGTTCTGCCGGCAGACTGTATATTCTCCGCATATTCAAGTATATTGTCATCGGATGACTCTCTGATAATCATCTCATTCATTCCAAGAACAGCATTAATAGGTGTACGAATCTCATGGGACATCTGTGCAAGGAACTGGCTCTTTGCCTTTCCTGCTGCAATAGCAGCGTCAGCAGCGTCCTTCATCTTGCAGTTTATCTCATCCTGGGTACGGATTAAATCTGTAAGCAGACGGTAAACCAGAATAATACATGCAAGGAATGTAACCAGACATACAAGTCCATATAGTACAACTCTGTTAAATATAGTCCATATTCCAGATACTACATATACAGTAAACTTCGAGGAATCATTTCTGGCAGCAATAAGAATTTTAAAGCTCTTGTCATAATCCCTGAATACGTTGGTACTCTTACCATCCACCTTAGCTTCTCCATATGGAAGTTCATTTACATTAGTTTTCACATCCTGTGACATCTGGTAACGGCCATATGGATGGTTAATTATATCCCCCTCTGTATCCACCAGAAATGCATATCCACTGTCAGAATAACTGTCACCAAGAATTTCAACAAGCTTATCCATGAAGAAATCAATTCCGAAAATGCCTAAGAATTCTCCTGTTTTTTCATTATATACTCTCTCTGAAATAGTAACACAGTATCCGCCGGTCTGCTCATCATAATAAGGTGCTGATATACTCCATCCTGTTTCTGAACCAGCCGTATCTATATACCATTGACGCTCTTCAACATGCCAGTCAGGTTCCGGCTCCCATCCGTTATTCATATACACAGTATGCTCTAATTCTGGATTAGTCATATATGTTACAGAAATCTCAGGATACTGCACTGTAATCCGGTTCAGATAATCAACTGTTCCCTTATAATCATCAAGCATTTCAGGATTAGTGGAAATAGTGCTGACAAACATATCCAGAATACTCTTCTGGGTATTAATCCATTCTGACAGCTGGAACTCATAATTCTGGGCCCTGCCCTGCATTAAAGCATTTCCCCATCTTAATGTTGCAGAAATATTAGTATACAGACTGATTATCATTACAAGCACCATGAACAGCAATATAACTGTTCTGAAATGCTTGCTTATTCCCAGACCTTTGCCTGACTTTGTTTTAGGTGTATTCTTCTTTTCTGTCTTCACAATGCTGGAATATGATATAATCTGTCCAATCATTTCCGACAGCTTTTCACCTGCAGAATGGATGCGTGCCATTTCCGCATCATAATCTTCTATATTTTCCGCATTTTCCTTGCTGGAACTGTCAAGAATTTTACCAAGAGGTTCACGAAGTTCCCCTGTAATGCTGTTTAAAAATGCTTCTTTAGAAGCAAGGGCTCCCTCTGCCTTCTTCTGGTTATTGGCAGCAAGAACATAGAGAATTACTACAATCACAAAAAGCGCAATTGACAGGAATGCTGTTACCATGAGCTGGATATAAGAATTCCTGTACAGATCCCAGTCACTTTCACTGACAATTAAGTACCATCCATTGCCCGACTTGGTTGCAAACAGATTCTCGTACAGGAAATCCGCCTTAATCCTCACAGTAGCAACCTCATCACTTCTCTTGGAAAGAGACCATATTCCTGCGTAATCAGGTAATACATTCACCAGCTTCTTACCAATTAGGGACGAATCCGAACATCCTGCAATAATTCCTTCATCTGTAACAATTACAGCATTACGGGAACCAGCCTCATACATCTGGTTAATATGAGTCTGGATATTTTCCATAGTATAATCAACTCCAAGAACTGTATTGCCATCTCCCAGCATTACAGACACTGTGTAGCAGATATCTCCGGTCATGGCATCCTGATAAGGAGGTGTGACATATGTCTTTCCTCCATTCTTTACAGCTCCTGTATACCATACACGCTCTGTTGCAACAAAATCATCAGGCATATCAAAATCGGGAATAATAACAAGACCTGAGCCTACAATAAACAGGTTAAATGCACCAGTCCTGCTCTTAAGAAGCTCATCCTTCTTACTATATATGAAAGACGAAAGAGCTTCTATATCATCAAGGTACTCTCTTGCTGCAATAGCCAGCTCCATTGTAAGATTCTCAGCATCACTAATGGTGTTTTCTAATTCTCCACTGATTGTCTCAAGCTGATATATACCTGAATCCTTGGTCTGCTGCCTGGTCTGGCGGAAAACCATCCATATATCCATGAATGTTACTGCCAGAAGAAGTGATGCAACCAGAATAATCACTCCGACATTCTTCCCATTTTTCATCTTTTCGTATCTCCCTATTCATCTATATAAAAAGCCAACACTCTACCAAAAATAGACATAATTTTCTAATTATTATACCATGTAATATGGTTATTTTCAATGATTTCCCAGTTTTACCCGCTTAATAAAAAACATTTTCAGCCAGACTTCTGAATTCCACATGATTCTGAAAAATCAATATGATGTGCAAACAAAAAGCAGACAGCGTTTAAACTGCTGCCTGCTGTCTTTCCTTATTAAGGATTACAACAAATGTCATAGCATATTCTATGCAGAAACCACATCCAGAAGGTTCTTAATAGCTTCCATGTATATAAGGACTGCTTCCTCCATATCTGAAACACGAATAAACTCATCAGAACTGTGAATACGGTAATCTACTCCTGGCTTCTCAGGTCCAAATGCGATTATATTCTTAAGTGACTTGGCATAGGTACCTCCACCAATTACCATAGGTTTGTTATCTGTATCACCTGTCACATCTACATACGCCTTGTATAGAGCTTCAACCAGTGGCGACTCCCTTGGGAAGAACAATGGAGCATGCATATGCTTTATCTCAATTCGTCCGTTCTCATCTTCCAGCTTTCCCTCACACATTCTTCGGACTTCATCCTCTTTCAGTGTTACAGGAACTCTTATATCAATAGTACATGTGATAACGCCATCCTGTGTCTTAACAATTCCATTACACAGAGTCATCTCTCCGTACTCATCTTCATATTTAAGACCAATGCCCGAACCATCACAGGATGTACCAATATGTGTATTGTAAAACTCAACGAAATCATCCTCAAAGCCAGCTTTGGCAAGGCATTCAAAGGTTACTCCGGCTGCGTTGACACCTAGTGCCGGTGTGCTTGCATGGGCAGATACTCCCTTTGCATATATGCTGATCTGACCATTCTCTTCTGTCACCTTGTACGTCTGGAGCTTTGTTTCTGAAAGAGCTTTTTCAATTCTTTCCTTCAACCCATCTGATGCAGGAATTACTGTAGTGCAGGAATCACACACAGCATTTGGAACAAATCCTCCATTCATAGAGATAATCCTTGTATTCTTGGAGTAAGCCCTCATGCCCAGCATGCCCTTCTCTCCATGTATACATGGAAAGTTGCCATCTGGTGTAAATCCACAGGACAACTCCTCCTCTACTTCATTATAATGTTCCATACATTTTGAACCAGTCTCCTCATTACATCCCATAATAAGACGGACTCTCTTGTTGATTTTCACTCCTGAATCACGAAGCAGCTTCATTGCATACAGTGCTTCTATTACCGGTCCTTTATCATCTGTGGTTCCACGTCCATATACGTAGTCACCTTCTCTTGTAAGCCTGAATGGCTCATGTTTCCAGTCTCCGCCAGCAGGCACAACATCAAGGTGACCTGCTATTCCAATGATATCTTCTCCTTCTCCCATCTGGGCATATCCACAGTAATTATCAAGATTAACTGTCTCAAATCCCAGCTCCTCTGCTATCTTAAGTCCCTCTTCCAGTGCCTTAGCCGGTCCCTCTCCGAAAGGCATACCTTCTGCCGGTGTTCCAAGCTGTGAATCAATGGCAACAAGTCTGCCCAGATTCTCTACCATTTCCTCTGATAATGCATGAATTTCCTCTTTTACACCCATACTCTCTCCTATATTTATTTGTTCAACCATTTCTTCAGCACACCCAATAAAGCTTTCAATTCCAGTGGTTTTGCAATATGCCCATTCATTCCCACCGTCTTTGCCGCCTGCACGTCTTCAGCAAAGGCATTTGCTGTCATGGCAACTATAGGCACCTGCCTGCAATAATTCCGGTTCATGGCACGGATTGCCCTTGTTGCGTCATATCCATTCATCTTAGGCATCTGGATATCCATAAACACAATGTCATAATATCCATCTTCGCACTCGTTCATACGGTCAACAGCCTCTGTGCCGTCACTTACACGTTCCACAGACAACCCCGTCATCTCCAGTATTACAGTGGCAACCTCAACATTCAGTTCATTATCCTCTACAAGCAGTGCGCGGTATCCTGAAAGCTCCATGGCTGCCAGATCATCCATAGTCATAACAGGCTCCTGCTGCACTTCTTCATCCATAAGTGTACAGAAAGTTTTTACCAGTCTTGAACGGAACATAGGCTTACTGATAAATGCATTTGCCCCGGCCACCCTGGCTTCCTGTTCAATATCAGACCAGTCATAAGCAGAGATAATGATGATTGGAACATCGTTGCCCACTTCCTTCCTAATGGCCCGGGTGGTTTCTATTCCATCCATACCAGGCATCTTCCAGTCGATGATACATGCAAAATAATCTTTATTCTGCTTATGGCACTGCACCACTTCCTGAACAGCCTGCTCACCGGAGGTAACTCCTTTTGTTCTCATTCCAAGGTCATCCAGCACACTGCAGCAGGATTCCAGACTCAGCTCATCATCATCAGCCACCAGAACATCCAGGTTCACAAATTTATCATACTGTATTTCCTCTGTGTCCTGAAGTTTCAGGTAAAATGTAACTGTAAAACGTGAGCCAACACCAAGGATACTTTCCACCTTGATATCACCACCCATCATACGGACAATATTCCGGCTGATAGACATACCAAGTCCCGTTCCCTGAATCTGGGCAACCCGGTCATCATCTGCTCTTGAAAATGGTTCAAAAATCTGGTCTATGAATTCTTTACGCATACCTATGCCGTTATCCTCAAAGATAAACTCGTAACATCCCACCTTTGCCTGATAGGAAGGTTTCTCTGAAATAGAGAGGCGGATTTCACCTCCATCTGGAGTATATTTCACGGCATTACCCATAATATTCGTAAATACCTTCTGTATGCGAAGGCTGTCTCCTATTACTTCCTCATGTTCCAGATTAGAAATATTAACTTTTAATTCATGATGGTGTTCATTCACCTGTGAACTGGTCATGGCAATAAGATTATCAACCAGATCTGAAAGATTAAAATCTTCCTCCACCAGCTGTACCTTGCCTGATTCTATTTTACTCATATCCAGCACTTCATTGATCAGGCTCAGCAGATGCTTGCTGGCCTGGGTG
>SAMEA3663175__coassemble_320_pt1 | contig 13262 bp, 11 predicted proteins | sample SAMEA3663175__metabat2_high_PE_014 | metagenome-assembled genome bin SAMEA3663175 (sample SAMEA3663175) | pig gut metagenome | biome: pig gut; feature: pig-associated habitat; material: faeces | place: Denmark | collected 2012 | reverse complement strand
CAAATATTTGATAAATTATAACTGAAAATGCTGCATAATATCAGACAATTCGTCTGCAATCTGCTTCAACTGGTCTGCTTTCGCTTCAATCTGCTCAAATGTATTAGATACCTGGGAAGTCTGTGCAAAAGTTTCCTCTGTACTGGCAGCATTCTGTTCTGCTATGTCAGATAACCCTTCAACTGTTTCAACAATTCTGTTTCTTGAACTTTCCAGTTGCTCTGTAGCGTATTCTATCTTTTCTATCTTCTCAAGAGAAGTATTGATTCCATCCATGACCTTAGAAACAATATTTTCTGTGTCTGACATATTCTGGCTCTGGCTGTCAATAATCTCATGAACCTGACGCATTATCTCAACTGCTTCATCTGAGTTACTTATCAGGGTATTTGTTATCTCTTCAATCTCGCAGCTTGAAGAGTTAGACTGCTCTGCCAATTTCTGAATCTGAGAAGCAACGACTGCAAAACCACGCCCGCTTTCTCCTGCTCTTGCCGCTTCAATACTTGCATTCAGGCTAAGCAGGTTCGTCTCCTCTGCAATGGATGAAATTATTCCTATAGCTGCCTGAATCTTTTGGGCAGACTCATTAGTAAGATTAGTCTGTCTGGTAATAGTGTTAATTGATTCCTTAACCTTATCATTAATCTGTCGCAGCTGTTGTATAGTATATGATGCCTGTTCACTTGACTTTCTCATAACATCAGCATTCTGGTTAAGCAAACCAACCTCTTCTGATGTCCTTCCAATCTGATCACCCATAAGAACAATATTATCTGTAGTTGTTTTAGTGCTTTTTGCTTGTTCAGTAATATTTTCTGAAATAGAACTTACTGCATCCTCAACCTGTTTCATGGTATAGTTGGTATCCTTGGCAGTAACACCAAGCTCGTTGGCAGCCATTTTAATATTATCTGTGCTCTGGGCAATCTTGCTGACGATATTCTGAAGTGCTTTCTGTAATGTATCTATTGCTTTTGCCAGATCCCCCACTTCATCATTTCTCTTCAGAAGCTTTTCTTCAATAGGACTTCCCAGCTCTCCATCAGCAACCTTCTGTACCTTGCTGATTCCTTTCTGCAATGATCTTGTTATGGACACAGACATGATTACTGCAATGACAATACATGCCGCCATAACAAAAATAACAGAGAGTAAAACCATCAATATAATACCATTGATTGTGTTATCCTTTGCCTGCTTGTCAACACCGGCGAATATCATTCCAATTGGCTCTGAATCTGTTCCTTTCTGGTAAACGGGGATATAATAGCCATAGTTTAATGTACCATCTAAAGAGACTGATGAACTGAAATAATTCTCTCCGCCCTTTAATACTTTCTCAACAATTTTCTCTCCGGCAGGGGAACCAAGAATACGATTACCATCCCTATCCTTTGCAGAGGTCATTATCCTTTCATTTCCATAAAAGAATGTAACGTCCATCCCTGACTCTTCTTTAATATTATCCAGCAGACTTTCAGATTTGGAAATATTGTATCCACCTTTCCATACATCTCCGTTATCAGCCCTCAAATAACTTCCTGAATGCTGGTTGTAAGCAGCAAGTGTAGTTGCCGCAGTTCCACTGAGCGAATCTTTTACCTCACTTATAAGTGAAGATTTCACCTGAGTTAATGTAATAACAATTGTAACAATTCCCAGCAGTAAAACCGGCAATACAGCCACTGACAATATTTTCTTTTTTAAGTCAATCCTCATAACTGCCCCCAGTCCTTTCTCTTTTATTCTTCAACTACCACATTCTTATAATACCAGTTAATTCCACCGGTGATAGTAGCATCATCAAGTGTTTTTCCTGCTTCGCCCACAGTTTTGCCATCATTGGTCTGCATTACTCCGTCAAATACATTAAATTTTCCAGAGAGAATCAGTAAAGAAGCATCATCAACCTTTTCCTGTGTTCCTTTAACACAGAAATCAGCCAGGTCAGTTATCTCAACAAGACCTTCTGACATTCCTCCATAGTAATTAGAACCATCCCATGTGCCGTCAATTATGCTCTTTACAGCTGATGTATAATATGCACTCCAGTTCCAGATTACACTGCACAGACATGACTTAGGAGTTTCCTTACTCATATCAGAATTATATCCAATACCATATACGCCCTTCTCCTGCGCCAGAGTCTGTGGATACGGAGTATCGCAATGCTGTGACATCACATCACAGCCCATAGCCAGAAGTTTTTCTGTTGCAGCCTTCTCCGCAGCCGGGTCATACCAGCTGTTAGTAACCTTTACATGTATTACAGCATCAGGATTAACTGAATACACACCCAGTGCAAATGCATCAATACCGCCTGTTACCTCTGAATTAGTTGAATCCTGTGCAGCCACATAGCCAATCTTATTTGTCTTTGTGTTCATACCCGCAACAATTCCACTTAAATACCTTGCCTGATATATTCTGCCAAAGTAATTGTTGAAATTCTTTCCATTGCTCATGTATCCGGTTCCATGAGAAAAATACACGTCAGGATATTTCTCAGCCATATCAGCTGTTGGCTTCATATATCCCCAGCTTGTTGTAAATATTACATTACAGCCTTCATCCACACATTCCTGAAGGGCTTTCTCTACTGCCTTAGCATCGCCGTCATCTATATTCAGTTTTCTTACAATCTGGCTATCAGAAAGTCCCAGATTTTCCTGCATTCCCTGAATACCAATATCATGAGTATATGAATATCCACTGCCCTCCGCAGGGTCTGATATATGTAATACACCCACTTTAATATTCTCTTTTGCAATTCCTTTTCCGTTACCTGTTACATCTGTGTTCTGTTCGTATCCCTCATTAGTAGCATAATCGTCAATGGATTTACTGTTGCCACACCCACTTAACATAACCATGCATATTAGGATAACCGGCAAACATAAACATTTTTTCACTTTTTCCATTACAATCCTCCTTTGGGTTATTCATGCAACTGATATTCAGTATCTTCATCTATCATTTCCAACATATAATCTGCAATAACCGGATCAAACTGCGTGCCTCGTCCCTTTAATATCTCATCTCTGGCTACTTTCTGTGGAAGAATATCACGGTATACTCTTTTAGATGTCATGGTGTCGTATGCATCTGCCACACATATAATACGAGCCACCTCCGGAATGTCCTCTCCGGCGAGACCATCGGGATAACCATTTCCATCGAATCTCTCATGATGCCAGTGTGCTCCGAAGGAAATTCCTGGCATCTCAGATATGTTTTCCAGTATTTCTGCGCCGATTTTAGGATGGTTTTTAATCAGTTCATATTCCTCCTCTGTCAGCCTTCCTGATTTATTAATAATAGCATCTGGAATTCCTATTTTACCAATATCATGGAGAAGCCCTACATAATATATATCATTGATTTCCTGAGTGCTTTTACCCATACGTCTTGCCAGTTCGCCAGAATATCTGGCAACTCTTTCGGAATGTCCATTGGTATATGCATCCTTTGCATCAATTGCACTGCCCAGTGCCATGATCATCTGGGATAATACATTAGTAACCTTTCTATTACTTTCTCTTAATTCCGCAGTTTTTCTGTCAACTTCCTGCTGCAAAGACTTCTGGTAATGATACAGTTCCAGAATACGGCTTATTCTCTGAATAACAACTTCCGCAATAAATGGTTTCTGGATGAAATCCATTGCTCCCGCTTTAAATATATCTATCTCCGTTTTCCTGTCATTGTCAGCAGTCAGAAATACCACAGGAATATCAGACAGATTGTCCTGTTCACGTATCTTTTCCAGAACTTCAAGGCCGTTCATCTCCGGCATATGTAAATCCAGAAGTATCATATCTGGAACATTGTTGTTCAGATAACTGATTGCATCCATTCCCGATGAAACACACGTCACATCATACCGGATTCCCAGCATTTTATGGACTATAGCCAGATTCATCTTATCGTCATCAACTACAAGAATATTATCTTTCTTAGCTATATTAAGTACCTTCTTGATTCTATCAAGAAACTCTGTGGGGAAAAATGGTTTCTTAATAAAGTCTAATGCTCCAAGCCGGATTGCCTCTGTCACATCTGTTTTCATTCCAGATGATGTAAGAATTACCACTTTGACGGAAGATATAGACGCATCCTCCCTAATCTTTGCAAGCACATCCATACCATTCATATCAGGCATATATAAATCCAATAATACCAGATCAATATCATTACTTTTAAGAATGTCAATTCCTTCCATCCCCGACTTTGCACATGTAACATTATAGTCTTTCTCAAGTACATGCTCTGCTATTTTTAAATTAACAATATCATCATCAATCACAAGTATTCTTTCTGCCATTTTCTTTCACTCCTGATTATACTACTCTAAAACCTCATGCAACGTATTTAGTAACCCTTTATAATCTTCCATTACTTCTCTGTGGTGAGATAATATGTAATCCTCCTTTCCGTCTTTAGCTGCCATTTCAAGTGCCTTTGCCTTCTCGGAAAGAGAAACAGCACCTATCGTCAGGGAAGTACTTTTTAACGCATGTACAAGAACCCTGTAATTATCCCAGTCCTTTGATTCAAAGTACTGCTCAATTGATGCAGTTTTTTCCGATTGGATATATTCTTTCAACATATCTTTGTAAAAATCTTTATCCATGCAATATGTAAGTCCTGTATTAACATCCAGTTCTGGTATTTCCTCCAGACATTGAATTATATCTTTATCTGCTTCATAGTCCTGTGAACCATCCTGCTGTACATCACTCTGCAATTCATCATCTTGCTGTTCATCATCCTGCTGTATTATTTTATCTCCAAGATACTCTGACATCTTTGCCAACAAATCTTCTTCCTTGACTGGCTTAGTAAGGTAATCTGTAAATCCTGCCTGCATATACTCTTCCTTAGCACCTCTGGTAGCATTAGCAGTCAGCATAATAACAGGTGTGTCCTTGTTTAAATTGGTGGTAAGAAGCTTCATCTTCTGTAATGTTTCTATGCCATCCATTTCAGGCATCATATGATCAAGGAAAATCAAATCATAGTGTTTATTTTTCACATATTCAAGACATGTCATGCCACTTTCTGCTGTATCAATCTGAATATGTGTTTTCTTGAGAAGTCCCTTCATAACTTTTAAGTTTATCTCAACATCATCGACAATCAGAATCTGTGCATCTGGTGCAATAAACTTTTGTCCATGATTATCTGAATTATTAACAAAGTGCTGGTACTGCTTCTCAAAATCCCCAATTGGTTCGTAATTAATTACCTTTTGTGGTATCCATACAACGAACTCGGAACCTTCTCCGTAAGTACTCTTTGCATGAATTTCTCCTCCCATCATCTCTACAAGTTTCTTTGTAAGATTTAGTCCCAAACCGGTTCCTTCAATATTCCTGTTTCGCTTCTCCTCAATTCTTGTGAAAGAACTAAACAGTTTATTAAGATCCTCCTCACGGATACCTATACCAGTATCTTTCACAGAAATATTCAGCGTTATCTGATTTTCTGATAGTTTTTCAAAATTAATGGTAAGAGTAACTGTCCCTTCTTTTGTATATTTCACAGCATTAGACAGAAGATTATTGATAATCTGCCTGATTCTTACCTCGTCACCACACAGACAGGATGGAAGTTCAGAATCAATCATCATCTTCAAAGCAAGAAATTTGCTCTCAGCTCTTACTTTAGCTATATTATAGCAGTCATTTATCACAGAAAACAACTCATATTCCACCGGCAGAATCTCCAGCTTGCCAGCCTCAATCTTTGATATATCCAGAATATCATTAATGATAGACAACAGCGATTGCCCTGCACTCTGAATATTCCGGGCATATTCTTTCATATTATCGTCCTTGCATTCCTCTAAAAGTATGGCATCCATACCAAGAATTCCATTAAGAGGCGTCCTGATTTCATGTGACATATTTGCAAGGAACTGGCTTTTCGCAACATTTGCTGCAATAGCATCATTCTTTGCCTGTTCAACGAATTTCACATGATTATCCATCATCTGGCGCATATATATTATCAGTGTACATAATGCAAAAGTACATACACCATACCTGCTTGCTTTACCCAAATCTCCTACTTTAATTGTATATGTTCTTATTATGTCAACGACTGCTCCCAGCATCATACATATAATTCCAATGAGACGGATACTGATTCCAATATTCTTCTCTTTCCTGACATTCCTGACCAATGATATAACAATGAGAAAAATAAGTAAGAAAATGATTCCATGAGATATGCTTGACATATCCATAAAGTCCACAAGTCCACTAATCTGAAGAACCAGCTGAATAGCAATATTGGCTGCAGAAACTCCCATGGCTGGCAATACTGCTTTCCCCATCTCAGGAATGGCTTCATAGCAATATGCTTCAAGAAATAAAGGTGCTGTCATAAGAATTATGAATATCAGATTGGAATACAACGTCTGATTTCCATAGAAAACTTCCGGAACCTTAGTCTCTATGAGATAGTAAACACTCATAAGAAGAAGATATACCCCAAGATATTCTGCCCCGCCTGTTTTTCTTAACGACTTCTTCTGTATAATTGCCAGCGATAAAAATACTATGGCAGCTATCATAGTAAATGCTGTCAGAATAATGTCAAAAGATTTCTGTTTAATAAAATTAAGAATTGCAACATCCCTTTCGGCAACAGATATCTCTGTAATATATGCTGCATAATTGGCATAAGGAGAACACATCTCAATCTGTATCTCCCCATCTTCACAATTATGTGGAATATCTGCAAATACCATAACACTTCCAGGGGTACTTCCAAATAATCTCTCGTCATTAAGTCCAAAGGAGTAAACTTCTCTGCCGTCCACCGTAATTCTCAAAGTTTTATCAGCAGACAGGAAAGTAATGGTCTGTCCCCAGAAAACCTGTGGAACAGTATTCTTAATAATTATTTTCTCTCCTGGCTGGCTTGTACTATTGTATGGTAATTTATCTAAATTCGTCTGTGAATTATCTTCTCTGACAAGAACCCACCCTGTGTTAAATTGACTCATTTTTCCCTTTGCAAGAGTCATGTCATCGACTTTGGCAGTCATTAGCACAACAGCTATTACCACCAGCTGTATCACAAATATAATCCATATAAACTTATCATACTTCTTCATAGTCCCTTAGCACCTTTTCATCATCTTAATGTATATAAAGCTTACATTTATCCCCATGCATTAATTATATCATGTACTGTCTCTCTAACAACAAATGGATGCAATGGCTTGGTCAGATAATCATCTATCCCAAGTTCACTAATTCTCTGAATTGTATCTGATTCCTTATCTGCTGTTACAAGCACAACTGGCATACTATACTTCTGCCGTATAATCTGATACAGAGCAAAGCCATCAATATCTGGCATCTTCAGGTCTAAAAGAATAAGACTAATCTGCTGTTCTTCAAGAATATTAAGAGCTTCTTCTTTATTCTTTGCACCTATAACACGCAGATTTGGCAACTCCTTAAGGATATGTTCTGCCATCTTTATATTCATCATCTCATCATCAATTACCAGTATATTCTTAACACTTCTTTCTGACTGGCACATTGAATAATCTGTATCTTCGTCAATCATCTGTAGCATAATATCTGCAATGCTGGCATCAAACTGTTTTCCCTTGCCCTTCTCTATCTCTGAACGGACAACGCCCTGAGGCAGTGCACTTCGGTAACTTCGGTTGCTTGCCATAGCATCATAGGCATCGGCAACTCCTATAATCCTTGCAATCTCAGGTATATTCTCGCCCTCCAGTCCATTAGGATATCCCTTACCATCGTACCGCTCATGATGGTACTTTGCGCCATAAGCCACTCTGGCATCATCATGAATATCCTTAAGGATATGATATCCACTGACAGGATGGATTCTAATCTGATCAAATTCTTCATCTGTAAGTTTTCCCGGCTTATTAATTACTTCTTCCGGAACTCTTATCTTTCCAACATCATGTAACAATGCTGCATTATATATTATTTTTTGTTCTTCTTCTGATTTACCCATTCTCTTGGCAATTGCAAGGGAATAGTCAGCAACTCTCTGTGAATGTCCGCTTGTATAACGGTCTTTAGCGTCAATGGTATAAGCCAGGGCACGAATAATATTCGTATTCATCTGGTTAAGCTTTTCCTTACTTTCCTGCTCCTTGCGCTGATATATATTAATATTTCTGGCTGATATGGCACAGAACACAACAATGATAAGAAATACCACTCCGGTAATTGTAATACCTACCATCATCTGGGACCTTAATTCATGGAACAGTTTGGTATTACTAACAACCATAATCACATACCATTCGTCCATTACCTGATTCGCGAATACAGTACAGTTCTCACCATTTATCTTCATCTCAAAGTTTTCTTTCTTCTCATTGTATATCTGGTGCAGCAGCTCCTCCTGTTCTTTGTTGACAGGGTATATCTTACCCTTTTCTAACTGATCATGATGGGCAATTATCAAGCCTGAATTATCTATGATAAATCCATAACCCATGTTATTCATTTTCATATTTTCTGTAATTATCTGCACTTCATTCAAAGCTACATCCAGAGATACCACACTTACGCCATCAGACAGCAGCTGGCTTACAGAAAACATAATCGTATTTGTCTGTGCATCCAGGTAAGGCTGTACAATCGTCGCCTTGCCGTTAGCTTCCTTTGCAGCAATATACCATTCTCTTTCTGTAGGAACAAAATCTTTTGGTGGTACCCATCCGATACCATCCAGATATTCTCCATTAATGTAACCATATACCCCGGTAAAATTCTCGTCAACTTCTTTTGTTTCATGTTCTGCCTCTGTTGTAAGATAATTAAGAATTTCTTCAGAGGATGCGCCATTCATCATCATGAAATTAACAGTATCAGCTGTTACCCATAACACATCCATACTCTTATTTAAGTAATTCTCAATCATGGCAGCTTCACTTTTCATATTACTGACACCAAGTTCTTCAATATCTTTTACTGAGCTGGTATAAAATGAAGAAAAGATATATACAACCATAAAAAACAACAGACAAAAAATAATTGCAATAGTCAACAGAAATTGTTTTGTAACAGTATTTTTCATATTCCCCTTATCCTTTCGTTATTACGAAAATAGCTGAATCAGCTGTTATGCTATTCTCTCAACAGACACACCTTTCTAAGCTCTATTATAACTAAACAAGGGCATAAAAGTAAACTAGTAAAAAGAATATATTTAACATTGTTTAGTTAATCACGTAACTCAACATGGACTCGCACAAGCATATACCCCTCCAGCATTGGGAGCACATAATAGCACAGTATTACATACAGATAGTTTACAATTAAGAATGATTTACTTAGCAGATCAACAATCAACCTGATTACCATTACAATTGCTGCTAATTTCCATGTATATCTGAACAGATATTTCATTCTTGAACTGATAAAGATTCTTTTAGAAACCGGAATATGCTTTAATACTCTATATATTGAGTCTGATTTCGTGTTAACCTTATTACCAAAACCATTGCACCATAAATATGGCTGTAAAACAAAATAAGTAATCATGAAAACCAGATAACATATTATCAAAATAAGCCTCATATCTGATTTATCATATTCACTGAATGGAATTGCCCCAAGACAAATTGAACAAAATGAGAAAATTCCGGGAAGAAACCATGCTATCTGTCCTGTATATGAAAATAACTTCTCGTCAAATTCCTCTATTATCAATTCCTGTTCTTTATATGTTTTATTCATTTTCATACCGCTCACCTATTTTAATTCATTTTCTTTAAATGACACAAAATTCCCTTCCTCGAATAATCCTATGTAATCAAACTGCTTATCAATATCCTCTTCAATATGGGATGACATTATAATTGAGCACTGCTGTTGTTCCAGAATTTCTTTTAGCAGCTTATAAAAATCTTTCCTATATACTGGGTCCATCCCTGCTGTCGGCTCATCAAGCAGAAGCAATTTCGGCTTGTAGGCAATTGCAAAAGCAAGCTGGAATTTCATATATTCTCCCCTGGACATACACCCAACCGTCTTTGCAGCGTCAAGTTTTGACAGCTTCATTACATTTAAAAATAATTCCATATCAAATTCAGAATAAAAATCCTTTAATAAATCCACATTTTGAAAGGCAGTTCTTCGCATAAAATATGTATTATCTTCTGAAACAAATCCCACATGATTCATCAGCCACACATGATCCTCTGATATATCCCTGCCCCCAAGAAAGAAACTTCCATTGTATCTTTTCTTCTCATCCATAATATAACGGAAAAATGTAGTCTTTCCCGCACCATTTTTTCCTACAACCCCCATAATATAGCCACAGGGAAGCTCAAAGTCTATATTTTTTAATATAAATTTACCTTTATTGCCATTGACATTCTTGGCAGAAAATATAATTTGTTCCATGATTACAATAATCCCTCCACCATTTCTTTAATATCATCATTACTTAAATGTGCCTGCTTCGCCAGCTCTATACATTCCTGAAATTTCTTTTCCAGTTCCACAAGCTGTTTTTCATGAAGATAATCTGTATTATATCTGCACACGTAAAAGCCTTTATTGGCAACAGAGCGTATCAGCCCCTCTTTTTCCAGTTCTTCGTAGGCTCTTTTAGTTGTTATTACGCTGACGCCAATCTCAGCTGCCAATCCTCTGATGGAAGGTAATGCCTCATCAGCAGCCAGTTCTCCAGAAACAATCTGATTCTTTATCTGATTAACAATCTGCTCGTAAATAGCGTATGTACCATGTGGTTCAATTACAATTACCATCTTCTGTTCTGCACCTCCACTTTTGTCGTCATTTCATAATCAGCATAATTTGCTTTTATACTGTGCCAATATTTGCATATACATAATGATATCGTTCCTAACACAGGTACACAAACACCTAAAACATTTAAAAACTCCCACAGTAATATTTCTTCAGAACAGACTATCTGAATAATTGCACCTGAAAAAACGTAACAACCCATTAAAATAGATGCCGAAAAATACCTCATTCCCTCCTGGGCTAATTTGAATTCATCTGGAAAATAAGTTCCATCATTCAAGGTTCCCATTATAAATGTAATAAAAAATACCGCCATAATCTGCAGTATAACTGCCTCAATATATGCCTTTCCAAAACATATCAATATTAAATCAACAAACACAGCCACCATCATGGGAACAATGATTTTTATCTCCAGCATTCTCTGTATATATATTTCTCTCATTTTCTTCGTTGCTGGAATGAAATACATCATTACAGGCAAAGAAACTATATGAAAGGCTCCACTTATTGTAGCAAATAAAACTGGTATTCCTAAAACATAATTTAATTCAAACCTATTCTCGTTTACAACTATTGGTCCAACTGCTATTAACAGAATCAATATCAGTCTTGCAAAATTGAATCCTCTTTTATATTCCTTGAAATAATCCTTTAAAACCTTAGAGAATCTGATTGATTGTTCCATAATCTTTTCCTTTCCCAATATAATACATAAGTTCATCTATACCTGGCTCCCATACCTTAAGTTCCTTATCATAGCCCTGTTTATCATGTTTAACCAATGCATTACAGCTTATCCTGCCTTCTTCAAGATAGATAATCCTGTCTTTCAAAAGCTTTATCTTATATTTTTCACCTGACACCATACGATATTTCTCCCGTATTGTTTCCACATCACCAAACAGCACCTGTTTCCCATTTTTCAAAAATAAAATATAGTCTGCAAATGTCTCCACATCAGAGATAATATGTGTTGATAAAATCACACTTCTTGTGCCATCAATAATGAATTCCCTAAGCAGGCTGTTAAATTCTTTCCTAAACTCAATATCGAAATTGGCGCCTGGTTCATCTAATAACAATAATCGTGGTTCATGTGCCAAAGCAAATGCTAAGGCAAATTTTAATTTTTCTCCTTTTGATAATTCTTTATATTTCTTTTTATCATTAAGGTTAAATCTCTCCAGATAGTTTTCCAGAAGATTCTTGCTGTATTTCTTATAGAATCTGCCAAAATAATTGGCATTACTAATCAGCGATTCTTGTGCTTCGAATATATCACCATGAACCACAACCCCTATATCCTGTTTAATATCGTACTCATGGTTACAATAATCCCTGCCAGATATTCTTATCTTTCCATCATAAGAATACAATCCAGACAATATATTAATTAAAGTCGTCTTTCCTGAACCATTTTCGCCTATAAGACCACATATATACCCTGCAGGCAGGTTAAATGTTATATTCTTCAAAGAAAACGAAGTAAACCGCTTGGATACATTATTACAATCAATCATATTAACTACACTCCACAAATCTTATTTATCACACTATCTGATATATGTGTCTATATACTGTATATATTAGTATATACAGTATATAGACACATATGTCAAGAAATAAATAAAAAAGTCCAGAAAGCAGCTTCAACAGCTACTTTCTGGACTTTACGCTTACTAATGTCTCATTAATAACTTTCTTTGATTATTACATCATACCTTTAATTAATCCTGTTACAAATACAGCCAGTACGCCACCAATAGAAGAACCAACCAGATTAACAATAAGCTGGTAACTCCAGTCCACCTTCTCTTTTCCCTTATTAGGAATTGGCAGTATAGCAAACCATATACTGCTGAATACTGAACGCATAGCATTCATACTAAAGCCAGTGCTGTTAAGAGTAAGTGCCAGAAATGCAACTGCACCAAATCCAACAAGTCCAACGATTAAAGACTGATTTCCAGCCTTTAAGCCGCTTACTCCTGCAATGCTCATAAACACCAGAAACAGAAATACAAATGTAGCAATTATTTCCTGGATAAAATTCAATGGCATATTCTTCTCAACAGGATATGCAGAGAAAATACCTCTCTTAGGTGCATCTCCTGACGCCTTGAAAGAATCCCAGAAGAATATCATGCAAACAAACACTGCTATTCCCGCAGCAAGAAATTCCATTAACAGATAAATAGCGGCATCCGTAATACCCAATCCGCTAAATATCACACATCCTATTACAACACCAGGATTAAGATATGCCGGTCCTCCCATAATAGCCGCCACTGCAAGACCAAATCCAACAGCCAGACTCCATGCAAAAACCAGTTCAATGTAATTCAATGCTGACACCAGTGTCTTCTTAAGAGATATATTACACATATATGCATAACCTCCCAGAAGAAAAATAAGACTACCTACAAATTCTGATAAATAAGTCATATGTACCCCCTTATTATTTTA
>SAMEA3663175__coassemble_311_pt1 | contig 13367 bp, 11 predicted proteins | sample SAMEA3663175__metabat2_high_PE_014 | metagenome-assembled genome bin SAMEA3663175 (sample SAMEA3663175) | pig gut metagenome | biome: pig gut; feature: pig-associated habitat; material: faeces | place: Denmark | collected 2012 | reverse complement strand
TACAAAAGGTCAGAAGATTTTGTGCGAAGGAGCAGTATAGAAATGAAAAGATTGCAGCACTGACATCAAAGCACCAGCTGACTGGAAATTAGGAAATGTATGCACTGATGTTAGAAAAAATGATGGAAAGGAATCTGATTCATAGGTATGACGCCAATCTGCTCGCTTTAGAAATTGTTGCACCGGTAACAGTTATGATAGAGATTGCAGACCGTGAACCTGACAGGACAGATGAAATGTGGACGCAGATAGGTATGCATCTGTCACATTTTGTTGAAATCTATGGAATGAAGTGAGTTGAAACCATTTTTATAATATCAAAAGAAGAAATGGAAAATATTCTGGACCATGCACCCCACTGGTGGAGGGGGACGGCAAGTACAAGAATCAGCAGTAAGCTGACAATAAGGACTACAAATACGATTCGAAAGATTGTTAAGATGCGAGGAGGTTATGAGCCATGAAGAAAAAGGAAATATGTGTTAAAACCAAAAGAATGATAATTCAGCCAATGTCTGATGAAGAAATTGAAAATCTGATTGAAGCATCTGGCTCGGATGAGCTGCGTACTGCTTACCGCGAAATGCTGTCCGGGTGCAAGCGTGATCCTGAAAATAGAATATGGTACGCACCTTGGAAGATGACGTTGAAAAATGATGATACATACATTGGTAATCTCAGCTTTAAGGGACCAGCCCAAGACAATGTTGTTGAAATAGGGTACGGTATTTTGCCAGATCAAGAGGGGAAAGGCTATACTACAGAAGCAGTTCAAGCCATGACACAGTGGGCTTTTGGCAATGCGGATGTTGTATTTATCGAAGCAGAGACAGAACCGGAGAACAGAGCTGCCCAGCGTATGCTCGAGAAATGTGGCTTTGTGTCGGATGGAGAAGGTCAGGAAGGTCCACGTTTTGTTTTGGAGAAACCACTTCCAAACTGGATGGCAATTTATATGCTCTTTGGAATCAGCATTGGTACTGCTCTCGGTACATCTTTTGACAGTATCGGAATTGGCGTATCTTTGGGACTTTGTGTTGGATTAAGTATTGGTGCTGCACTTGATTCCTCTGCTAAAAAAGAACGCAAAAAACTTTTGGAGCAACGAGGAGACCGCAAGCAGAAATAACATTGGAGGCGAAGGATACATTATGAAGAAACGTATGCGACAATATATAGGGTTGTTTTCAGCGGTGCTTGCTTATTATGCTGTTCATGAAGGAGCGCATCTGATTTATGCACTTTCTACCGGGGCATTCCGTCAGATTAACTTTATGGGAATCGGTATGCAGATTGGAATATATGAGGAACGAATGAGTGACACAGGGCTTGGCATATTTTGCAGCGTTGGTGTTGGGGCGACAATGATAACAGCTTATGTGCTGACATTGACATCAGCTCAAATCTGTAAGGTCAAATCTAAAATCTTCAAAGCATGCATGTATTATATTACAATTGCCATGCTGCTGCTTGATCCGCTGTATTTGAGCATATTATGCGGATTTTTCGGCGGCGGTGATATGAACGGTATTGCGCTTTTGCTTCCCGAGTGGCTGGCTAGATCTTTCATTGGAGTGTTGTTGGTAATAAACTGCGTGATATTTTGGAAGGTGGTGCTTCCCCGATATAAGGAAGCATTTGCAGAACAATAAATTCACATTTGTTTCCTTTGACAGCGGCGGACATTTGATGGTGGGGCATGGAGAAGTAATTGTGGCTTGTGGCGTTTCGCAAACGCCTATAAAAAAGAACAGGAGGATTATATTTATGAAAAAGATAAAGTTATGTATTATGGCAGCAACACTCTGCCTTATATTTGGATGTGGAAAGCAGGAAAAAACAGCAAACAAGACGATACAGGAAACCACTACAGCATCTATAGCTGCAGGAAGTACAACAGAACAGACCACTTCATCTGCCAAGAAAACAACTGAAGCGTCAGAAGCGTCAACTGCATTAGCTACTAAGGCAGGAAGTACAACAGAACAGACAACGTCAACTGTTAAGAAGACTGTTGAAGCTACGGAGTCATCAACTCCAGCATCAAATGATTCTTCATCTTTCCAGTCGGATTTTAAGACAGCTTCCATTAATGAATTAAAGGGTATGCTGGATGAAATTAATAAACATTCCAAGAATCTTACAGACAGCTCTAATACTGCCATCTCTGATGCGGTTTCACTGTTAAACTGGGGAGTAGGAACTACTCTTACTACAGCTGAGATTAATGATGTGACAGCTTCGTGGCTTAATGCTATGGGCAGTGAAGAGAAGAAAGGTGTAATATCATGGCTTACACAGGTCAACAAAATCTATAAGCAGCTCCTTACAGATGGACAGAAAGATTTTCTTACCTCAGCAGGGTTTGGAGATGCACCATATCCATGGAGTAATACACCTCTGGAAACAGTAGATGAAATAATGAAAAAAGCAGGTATAAAATAACTACATAGTTTGTTGGCTAACAATTCTATGGAATACGCTGAAGAAAGGAATTTCAAGAATTGAAGCAAATCACTGTTGACGATGATGCATTTGTAGTTTAAATTAAATTTGATATGATAATGGTGTAACCATGAAAGGACAAAAGCTTATGTCAGCGAAAGTGAATTCGGTAAAAGTGAATGGAAAACCATATAGATATCTCACCACCCTGTGCTATATTGAAGAGAATGATAAATATCTTATGCTTCACAGGGTGAAGAAAGAAAATGATGTGAACAAAGATAAATGGGTTGGAATCGGGGGACACTTTGAAGAAGATGAATCTCCAGAGGAATGTCTGCTCCGGGAAGTTCGGGAGGAGACTGGATTACAGCTTATTTCCTACAGATTCAGGGGAATTGTCACCTTCATATCAGACAGGTGGGATACGGAATATATGCATCTTTTCACAGCTGACAGGTTCTCTGGAATCATAGCAGAGTGCGATGAGGGAGAGTTGTGCTGGGTGGAAAAATCAAAGGTTTATGACTTGCCTATATGGGAGGGAGATAAGATATTCTTCCATCTGCTTGAGGAAAGAGGAGATTTCTTCTCATTAAAATTAAGGTACGAAGGAGAGAAGCTTGTCGAAGCAGTTCTTGATGGAAGGGATATCAAATACGCCCGATGAAAGAATTACGTGATACGTATCTTTCATCAGGCGTTTTGTTATATATCCAGTTTTGGTGGTTCGTCCAGCTTCTCAGGAACATACTTCCCGTTTTTCTTCCGCTGGCGTACACACTCGGATAGAAGGTATTCAATTTGTCCGTTCACGGAGCGGAAATCGTCTTCTGCCCAGGCTGCAATCTGGTCATACAGCTTTGCTGACAGCCTGAGTGGAATCTGTTTTTTGCTGTTATCTGCCATAAAACTCTCTCCTGTGTAATATTACATTAGTACAGGCTGCCGGAATTAACTACAGGCTGTGCGTCGTGGTTGCCACACAGGACTACCAGGAGGTTAGATACCATGGCTGCCTTTCTCTCCTCATCAAGTTCGACCACATTATTCTCGCTAAGTCGGTCAAGAGCCATCTCAACCATACCAACAGCACCATCAACAATCATCTTTCTGGCATCAATAATTGCAGAAGCCTGCTGTCTCTGAAGCATAACTGCGGCAATTTCTGGCGCATAGGCAAGGTAAGTAATTCTTGCTTCGATGATTTCCAGACCGGCCTGTGATACTTTTTCCTGAATCTCCTGGCGGATACGTTCTGCAACGATTTCGCTGGAACCACGGAGACTTCCTTCATCAGCTACGCCGTCACCGGTTGTATCAACGTCAGGTGACACATCATAAGGATATATGCGGACTATGTTACGGAGTGCACTGTCGCACTGCAGTGAAAGGTATTCTTTGTAGTTATCTACATTAAATACAGCTTTTGCAGTATCTACAACACGCCACATAACTGCAATTCCGATTTCTACAGGGTTACCCAGACAATCGTTGATTTTCTGGCGGTTGTTATTTAAAGTCATAATCTTAAGTGATATCTTGTTGCTTACAGTGCCTGTTGATGTGGCAGCAACACCTGTGGATGCGATGTATAATGAATTCTTAGCACCGCCATTCACATCTCCGCTCTGGTTAAGCTTTGTTTTGGCAGCAGGGTTAACACTGGAACAGAATGGATTTACCCAGTAAAATCCTTCATTCTTAAGCGTTCCGATATACTTGCCGAACAGTGTGAGAACCAGTGCTTCCTGTGGTTTTAATATTCTTAATCCAAGCAGTGGAATCCATCCTAAGCATAACCAGATTGAGGTGATTACAATCAATGGTATGGTGACAGTTTCAACGGCAAAGATGAATGCCACAACATCTGCAGCGTATAATAGAATTGTCAGCAGCATGACAGGCATGCCATTTTTCTTGTTGTTTAATACTTTCTCTTCCATAATTTCCTCCATTTCACTGATGTTAATTACACATCAGACTATGTAAAAATGTATGATTTGCATGAATAAAAATATACATGCAGTTATTGATATTTTAATGATATCATTTTGATATTAGAATGTCAATACATTTATAAAAGCATTTCTTATGTGATACATATTGGAATAATATTAAAAAAAGAAATAGTTATATTGTTAAATTGTTTAAACTGAGGTAGTATAATGCTGTTAAACCATGTACCAGGTGGAGGATTAGTATGAGTTCAGTATCACAGAGAAGTAAATATGAGATAGATATGTGTAATGGTTCCATTATGGACAAACTGATAACTTTTTCACTGCCGCTTATGCTGTCTGGAATATTGCAGCTTTTGTTTAACGCAGTGGATCTTGTTGTAGTGGGAAGATTTACGGGAAGCCAGGCATTGGCAGCAGTTGGCTCTACTACAGCACTTATTAATATGTTTATTAATTTCTTTATGGGAGTGTCCTTAGGTGCTAATGTTCTGGTGGCACGTTTTTATGCTTCGGGAAAGGAGAGCGAAGTATCCCAGATAGTACATACAGCTGTAACATTTGCTCTGATAAGCGGTGTGGTTATGGCAGTTGTGGGAAATGTATTCTCCAGAGGGGCACTGGAACTGATGGAGACACCAGATGATGTAATTGGCCAGTCTGCCCTGTATATGAGGATTTATTTTCTGGGTATGCCATTTTTTATGGTGTACAATTACGGTGCATCCATTCTTCGTGCCGTGGGGGATACAAGGCGGCCTCTATATTTTCTTATTATTTCTGGAGTGATTAATGCTGGATTAAATCTGTTTCTTGTGACAGTATTTGCTCTTGGAGTGGCGGGAGTTGCCATTGCTACAGTGTTTTCACAGATGATTTCATGCGTGCTGGTTCTTAACTGTCTGTACCGTTCAAAAGGTTGTTACCAGATTCGTTTTTCTAAATTAATGATTAAGGGCGTATATCTTAAACAGATTTTTCAGGTTGGAATTCCAGCAGGAATCCAGAGTACAGTCATTTCATTTTCAAATGTACTGCTGCAGTCATCTGTCAATTCTTTCGGACAGATTGCCATGGCAGGATACACGGCTGCCAATAATATATTTGGATTCCTGTATGTATCAGTAAATTCCATTTCCCAGACATGCATGAGCTTTACCAGCCAGAATTATGGCGTTAAGAAGTGGAAACGAATGGATAAGGTGCTTATTGACTGCATAATATTATCAATTACTGTTACGCTTCTGCTGGGAGGAAGTGCATGCATATTTGGAAAGAACCTGCTCCACATATACACTTCAGACCCGGAGGTTATTGTCTGCGGAATGGAAATACTTCTGTATACAACTGCCACGTATTTTCTATGTGGTCTGATGGATTTATTTCCAGGAGCAATGAGAGGAATGGGACATTCTGGAGTTCCTATGATTCTATCAATTATTGGAACTGTGGGAACAAGAATTGTTTGGATATATATGCTGTTTCCATACTACCGTTCACTCAGGTTTCTGTTCTTTTCATACCCGGCGTCATGGCTATTTACAATTGTGATGCAGGTAATATGCTTCTATTTTGTCCGTAGAAAGGTGTATGGACAGACAAAGGCAAAAGAAATGCAAGCGTAATAAGTATTGTGATTGGGAAAATAATTAAAGATAGCTATGTATAAGGTTTAGGAGGCAGGTATGAGAAGGTATGTAATTAATACTGAAGACAGAGGACTATCCTTTACAGAAGATGAAGAGGAACAGACCTTTCTGGTTGTTATGGATGTGGATGAATTCCAGAACCAGAAAGAAAAGTTTTTACATCATAATGAGATAATTCACAGTATGGGGTCTATCCGTTATTGCAAGGTGGAAGCATATAAGGACTGTATCTGGGGGACAATCCGTGTGCCAGAGAAAAGTGAACAGAGACAGCCTCGGTTTTCATTTGGTTTCTATATGACGAGGGAGTCAATATATCTTATTGAAGATACGGGAGACATCAAGCAGTGGATTGCAAAGCAGGCAGAAAAAATGCGGGATGTTAATACCCCTGATGAAATTCTTCTGCAAATTCTTGAACAGATGATTGAAAATGATATTCTGTATCTTTCACATCTGGAAAAAGAGATGGAGGATATGGAAGACGGACTTAACAGCGGACATGCTAAGAATTTCTTCTCCCATCTCACAAGATACCGCCAGAAGCTGTCTGAACTTAATGCATATTATGAACAGCTCTCCTCTGTGGGGGATAAGATACAGTCCCATGAATTCATAACATCAGTGGGGAATTCTGAACAGTGGGACAGATATTCACGGCGTACAGAAAGATTACAGAATCATGTTCATTTATTAAGAGAGAATGTTACCCAGCTTCGTGAGCTATACCAGTCACAGCAGGATGCACAGCAGAATAAGATTATGTGCATGCTTACTGTGGTTACCACATTATTTCTTCCTCTTACACTGCTTACCGGATGGTATGGAATGAATTTTGCCTATATGCCTGAACTTCAGTGGAAATACGGATATATTACTGTAATAATTGCCGCAGTTGTAATAGTAGTTATCGAGATAATATATTTTAAAAAGAAAAAGTTTTTCTAGATGTTGCGGATTATTAATATGAATGATAAACTATAATCAGTATGTAGAATAATTAATTATTTCAGCGTCAGCAGCATCAGTTAACATATGAATTTACAGGAAAGGATACAAAAGCAGGTAAAATATATGTACGAAAATGAAAAGCAGAGGTCAACACATTTGTTGATATTACTTGTATATACATTTCTTACAGTGGCACTTATCGGAGAGAGTTTTCTCATGGGATGGGATAAAGGTGCTATTATTCTGATGGTTGTAGGACTTGCATCATGCTGGGGAATTCATATTTTCGAAAGAATTCCGGCATCAGAAAGAATATGGATATACTTTATTTTTACTATGCTGTCATGTTTCTTCTATGGAATCCATGAGACCAGTGTGTTCGATTTGGCAATACTTATGATTGTGGTAATTATACTGTACTCTTTCACAGAGACATATTGGTTTGCCAGGCTGAGTGTGGTTACATATATTGTTACCCTGGGGTATGATTTGATTTTTGTATTGGGTAATTCCATAGAATTATCTTCTCTTGTGATTAGCAGAATAGCTATACATGTGGTGCTCGTGTGTCTGGCAGGTTATCTGGCAAAGGCTATGTTGCAGATACGTAATAAGGAAAGAAAGAATACAGAAAAAAGAATTGCAGAATTGGAGGAGGCAAACCGCAGAACGGAAGATTTTCTTGCAAATGTTTCCCATGAACTGCGTACGCCAATCAATGCAGTTACAGGAATAACCTCTGTCATGATTAAAAATGAAAATGACGAAGGCAAAAAGCAGGATATCCTGTCAATTCAGAAGGCGGGATATAGGTTATTTGACCAGATTGAGGATATTCTTGATTATACTGAAATCGATACTAATAGAATGAAGGTCAGTGAGAATGAATATATATTCACATCTGTTATTAATGATATCATAGTGGGAAACAGGATTTCTGACAGAGAAAATATGCCTGAACTTATATTTGATATTGATGCGGGTATTCCTTCCGTTCTTATTGGTGATGAGAAGAAGATTAAGAGAATATTAAAGCATCTTATAGATAATGCAATTAAGTTTACCACCAATGGTGGAATTTACGTCAGGGTATACGCTATACATAAGGAATATGGCATCAATCTCTGCATTAAGGTAATTGATACAGGAATAGGAATTGCAGAAGAAGAGCTTGGAAAAATCAGGGAGAGATTCTATCAGTCCAGCGGTGGAAGAAACAGAAAGGCTGGGGGACTGGGACTTGGATTATCTATAGTATGTGGAATGGTATCTGCTATGGAGGGATTCATTCAGATTGAAAGTACTGTGGGAGAAGGTACTACTGTGTCTGTCAGCATACCTCAGAAGGTAGTGGATGAGGCTCCTGCCATGGTGGTTGACAACAGGGATAAACTGTGTTTGGCATGTTACTTAAGACCAGAAAAATATAAGGTTCCAGAGGTAAGAAGCTTCTATGACCAGATGATTTCCAACCTTGTCAGAGGACTGGATATCAAGCTGTACAGAATATATAACAATGAAGAATTGAAGAAGTTTATGTCCATGTATCAGCTTACCCATCTGTTCCTGGCAAAAGAAGAATATGAGGAAAATAAATCATATATTGAAAGTCTTAATCATGACATAAAGGTTGTTGTTATATCGGATGATGATTATATCTTAGAAAAGGGAAGTGCAGTAAAGCTTATTAAAAAACCTTTCTATGCTTTGCCGGTAGTCAATATATTGAATGCCGGGACATTAGAAGCAGAATCGCATGATGGAAAATCTATGATATGTCCGGGTGTAAAGGTGCTTGTTGTTGATGATGAACCTATGAATCTTATGGTTGCCAGGGGAATTTTTAAGGATTACCAGATGGATGTATCAACAGCAGAAAGTGGACGGAAGGCAATCAGTATGTGTGAAAGTGAGGATTATGACCTGATTTTCCTTGACCACATGATGCCAGAGATGGATGGAATCGAAACATTAAAAGGACTCCGGAAACTTCATACAGAAAACAGCAAAGTGTGTACAATTATTGCATTTACAGCTAACGCTGTAAGTGGAGCAAGAGAGATGTTTTTACAGGAAGGCTTTGATGAGTTCATATCAAAACCTATTGAACCTTTGGAACTGATGCGTATATTAAGGAAAGTACTTCCTGCATCATCTATTCAATATGTTGATAAAGAGGTAAAAAGTAGCAAAAAGCTTGAATCTGTGGAAAAGAAAGATGTTCCAACAGCTTCAGATGAGGATGTAAAAGAAATCCATGAAGGTTTAGAGGCAAATGGATTAACTACAGGTGAAGAGAATGCGGATTCAAGAATGAGCCAGCTGGAAGCTGCTGGAATTCACACCAACTCTGGTATAGGTTACTGCAATGGAGACATCGATTTTTATATAGAGCTGCTTACAAGCTTTGTAAGTGGTGCTGGACATAAGGAATCAGAGCTGGGACAATTCTTTGAAAAAGAAGATATGGATAATTATGCTATTCTGGTTCATGCATTAAAGAGTACTGCGAAGATGATTGGAGCAGATTCTTTATCAGAGAATGCAAAACAGGCGGAAGCAGCTGCAAAGAACCATGACCTGGAATATATAACACAGAATCATACGGAACTTATGACCCAGTATCAGCAGGTGGTTCAGAGTATATGTGGCATACTGGGAACAGGTGAAGACAGCCAAAAGAATGAAGCAGAAAAAGAAACACGGGAGATAACTAAAGAAGAGTTGGTTAATCAGCTTAAGGATTTAAAGGACAGCCTTGATTATTTTCTTGAAGAAAAGTCATTGGAAGTTATTTCATCTATGGATGGGGAAGCATATCCTGGAGTGTCTGTGGAAGATTTTCTTAATGATATTAAAAAGGATGTTGATGATTATGAATTTGTAGCAGCATCTAAAAAGGTGGCAGCTTTAATTAGTCAAATGGAAGGCGGTGAGTTCTGATGAATCTGGATAAACTGGTAAACTTTTTTAAAGAAAAGAACCTGAGTCGACAGGAACGTCTGTTTCGTGTGATTATACTGTTTGGAATAATTGGATTATCTGGTTGCATAATATCCGGGTTGTTTATCGGAGCAAATATAGGTAACGTATTTGTAGCCTTCCTAGGATTATTATTGTTTGCTGTATTGGGGTATTATTCCATCAGCAGGGGCAAGATACAGCTTGGAGCCTCTGTTATGGGGGCGTTTATGCTGATTTGCATTCTGCCATTAAATTTCCTGACATCCGGAGGAACCAAAGGTGGTGCACATGTATGGTTTCTGGCTGCTATGGTTTTTGTGTGTCTTGTTGTGGAAGGCAGAATCAAATATATATTATTAGCCGGTGGATTTGTCTTGATGTGTGCAAGTTACTATATTGAGTGTAAATATCCTCAGTTGATTCAGAAGGGTCCAGATGATGTAATGTTTATGGATTCATTTTATTCTATAGTTATAATTTCTTTTATGACATGTGGAATGATTCTTTATCAGAATTGGATATACCATTCAGAGAATGAGGATGCAAAGAGGCAGAAGAAAGAAATTGAAAATCTGAATAAGATGCAGAATCACTTCTTTTCCAGCATGAGCCATGAAATCAGGACACCAATTAATGCTATTATTGGTTTGAATGAGATGATTCTCAGAGAGGATGTATCAGATGAGGTGGCAGAAGATGCCAGAAATATCCAGGGTGCAAGTAAGATGCTGCTCTCTCTTATCAATGATATCCTTGATATGTCTAAGATAGAGTCAGGAAAGATGAATATAGTACCTGTTGTTTATAACGTTGGGGACATGCTTTCTGATATTGTCAACATGATATGGATAAGGGCAAAGGACAAAGGCCTTGAATTCCATGTTGATGTTGATAAGGCTATGCCAACACAGTTGTATGGTGATGAGGTGAGAATAAAGCAGATTCTCATTAATGTTCTTAATAATGCTGTGAAATACACTTCTGAAGGTTCTGTTTCACTGTTAATCCAATGTGAGAAAGTGGCCAATGGCGAGGCACAGATAACATTTAATGTGACAGATACAGGTATTGGAATTAAGAAGGAGAGTATTCCACATCTGTTCAGCGTATTTAAAAGAGTTGATGAACAGAACAACCGTTATATTGAAGGAACTGGTCTGGGTCTGTCTATTGTAAAGCAGCTGGTGGAACTTATGAATGGCGATATAACAGTTAACAGTGTATACACTAAAGGCTCTACATTTATTATTACTCTTCCACAGAAGATTGCATCAGAGAGCGAGATTGGTGATATCAATCTGGAAGCAAGACACTCAATGAATCAGAGGAGTCATTATAAGCAAAGTTTTGAGGCGCCTAATGCACATGTTCTTATTGTTGATGATAATGAGACTAACCTTATGGTTGCCGAAAAGCTTTTAAGGGATACTAAGGTAAGTATAGATACGGCTTCCAGTGGACAGGAATGTTTAAGAAAAACACTTCAGAACAGATACAATGTCATATTCATGGATCATCTTATGCCGGGAATGGATGGAATTGAGTGTCTCCATGCAATCCGTAACCAGACGGGAGGACTTAACGCTGATGTTCCTGTTATTGCGCTTACAGCAAATGCAGGTGGTGATAATCAGGAATTATATAGAAGAGAAGGTTTTGACGGATATCTGCTGAAACCTGTCAGTGGAATACAGCTGGAGAAGGAACTTCTAAGACATCTGCCTAAAGAACTTGTAAACTTATCTAATTCAGGTGACTTTGAAGATATGCTGGAGTCTCCTGTACACGTTCATAATAAAATGGCTTCTGTTATGATTACTACTGACAGCGTGTGCGACTTGCCAAAGAGTTTACGGGAAAGATATCAGATTATAGAGATGCCTTACCACGTACATACTGATGGCGGTGTTTTCATGGATGGAATTGAAACGGAAACAGACGGAGTTTTGTCATATATTGGTGATAAAGGGAAAAATGCCCGTTCAGAGTCGCCAACAGTAGCTGAGTATGAAGAGTTTTTTGCAGAACAGCTGACTAAGGCACAGCATATTATTCATATTACCATGGCTAAGAATGTCAGCATGGGTTATGATAATGCACGGGAGGCAGCTAAGACATTTGAAAATATAAATGTGGTGGATTCAGGACATCTGTCCTGTGGTATGGGACTTTTAGTGCTTCATGCAGCAGAGTATGCAGCTTCAGGAATGTCTTCTGGTGATATCATAAAGAAATTAGAGCGTATTAGAAATCAGATTAAAACCAGCTTTGTTGTGAATAGTACAGAATATCTGGCAAAGTCAGGCAGAATATCTCCAAAGATAAATACCATATGCAAGACACTTCTGCTTCATCCGATTCTTGTAATGAGAAACAGCAGTATGGTAGTTGGACAGATAAGAATGGGAACCAGAGATGTTACCTGGAAGAAATATACCAGGTCAACGATTAGAAGTATGCACAATTCAGATCGTAATATGTTATTTATTGTATATACCGGTCTGCAAAAGGAAGAACTGAAATCAATAGAAGAAGAGGTTTTAAAGAAGATACCATTTAAGACAGTCATTTATCAGAAAGCCTCATCGGCTATTTCAATTAACTGTGGTCCAGGTTCATTTGGATTTATGTACATGCTTAAGGATTAGACATTGTAACTTCTGACGTAAGATGAAGATAATGAGGTATACATTTATTATAATAGAGATAAGACGGAGGTTTTTATGTACCAGTTTACTGATGACTGCCTTACAGGCATTGAAATAATTGATAATGAGCACCGCAGGCTTTTTGCCATGATTAATGAGGGGATTGACATGATTCACGGTGAGGATAAGGTTGTCCTTGCAGTGGCTAAGGATATGGTGGTGCAGTTAAAGGAATATGCTGTGAAGCATTTTGCAGACGAAGAAGAGATAATGGAAAAATTAGGTGATGCTGAACTTGAAAGGCAGAGAAGAGAGCATGACCAGTTCAGGGCATATATGGATAGCCATGATGAATCCCAGCTTACAGAGGAGAATGCAAGGCAAAAGGTTGAGGAACTTCTTCTTTATCTTGCCAAATGGCTGTATTCACATATATTGGGAAGCGATATTATGATTTCCCATAATATTAATAATAGTGAGGGAGACCCATTTGCATTTACAGATAAGTATCTTACCGGAATTGAACTGGTGGATGAGGAACACAGGATATTATTTGATATAATAAGGCAGACTAATGATACTATTAACGAAGAGTTTGTCCACGACAAATATGACCGCATCATGGAAATTATTGATGAACTTAAGGATTATACAGTGAAGCATTTCGGTGATGAGGAAGAATATATGGAGTCTATCGGTTATGAGGGGCTGGAAGCCCAGAAAGTGGCTCATATATCTTTCGTGGATAA
>SAMEA3663175__coassemble_308_pt1 | contig 13508 bp, 7 predicted proteins | sample SAMEA3663175__metabat2_high_PE_014 | metagenome-assembled genome bin SAMEA3663175 (sample SAMEA3663175) | pig gut metagenome | biome: pig gut; feature: pig-associated habitat; material: faeces | place: Denmark | collected 2012 | reverse complement strand
ATTGATTTTACTGGGTTTTCTATGAAAGGTAACAAAAGTGACAAGAAAATAGAAAAATAAATAAAACACAGGTAGCAAGCACAGATAGTGGTGATTTGAGAAGTCTTTTCAATCATGTTACCTTTTTTGTTACCCTTTCCTTGTGGGGGAATTTGGGAAAGGAACGGAACGAATGTAAGGATAGAAAACAGCAGAAAACAAAGCAGATTTAAAGAAATAAACAGTGAAAAAACAAAATATATGAAAACAGATATAACACTTTCTACTTTGGGAAAATCCATGTTGATCTGTTTATGGGACATCTATTGCAATGAACTGCAATAGGTGTTTTTTGTTTGTTCACTTCTGATGGGGAAATCAAATGGATAAAAACAGAGATATCATCCATATCATTGAAAATCTTAAAAAACAAAAAGAATTATTGAACTCTGAGCTCAATCTAGGTATCATAGATACAGACGGTGCTGGATATGAACTAGAAATGATTAACAAAAAAGAACGGGCACTCAAAGAACAGCTTGTGCTCACAAACCATGTAACAATGAACGGTGCACCACGTTCCATAAGTTTTCATGAAGCCACGGAAAGTAATCCAAAATCCTATTGGATTACCAAAATGCCTGACGGAAGAAAGATAAAGGCTTCTACCCGTGACGGACTTATGGATAAACTCTACAACTATTATGTTGGCGGGATTTCAGATTTGTCACTAAAATCAGTTTTCAAAGCTGCTCTTGCAGAAAAGGCAGCTACCGAAAATCCCAAACAGAACACACTTGATAAAAATGAAGCAGATTTCAAACGTTTCATTTCTGCCGAGCTCTCTGAAAAGGATATTCGTGCCATTACTGAAATCGAATTGAAAAAGTATATACAGGAATGGGTAAACAAAGAACATCCCAAACAGAAGGCATTTTTAAGCTTTAAGGGTATACTAAACCTTACGTTTGGCTACGCCTATTCCCATAAGCTTATTGCTGAAAATCCTGTTGCTTCTATCAAGAATAAGCCATACATCAAATCCTGTGATACGAAAAAAGCGAAACCAGAAGAAAAAATCTTATCTCCAAATGAGATTGATGAACTGAAAGCAGAAGTCAGGCATCGTATGACATTAAAAAAGTACAGTTCCTACTACATCAATGGCTATGCAATGCTTTTTGCGATTGAAACAGGTGTACGTGTTGGTGAGTTATGCGCATTAAAATGGGAAGATATCAAAGAATACTCTATCCACATTCATTCCCAGCAATTATCCAGAAAGGGAACCAGTGGCAAGGAATACTACCTTGTACCATATACCAAGAATGAAAAAGGCATATCCGAAGATGGACGTGAATTTCCATTAACCAAAAATATAAAAGCCCTGTTAGACGAAATAAAGTCCAAACAGGATAAGCTCAGCATCCATTCCGAATACATCTTCTGTCATGAAAATGGCGAATGGATCAAAACAGATGCTTACATCACCTTCCTCAGAAGATTATGCCAGTCCAAACATTTTCATGTGACCAACAATCATGCCCTGCGAATGTCACTCAATTCAAATGTGCTGATTCCAAAGGGCGTATCTGTTGCAGACAGGGCTGCAATGCTTGGTCACTCGATTGAAACAAACTTAAGGCATTACAGCTTTGCACAGAAAGATTATTTAGACAATGTAAGAGCGATTTTAGATTCAGACTGTGAAGAAATGTGTGAAAACACCTCGGGAACCCCTAGGGAACCCCACAAAATCATCCAATTTTCCAAAAAAGAAAGCCCAGAATACTTGATTTCTCAAGCATTCTGAGCCTCTTAGCACAGTGCGGAAGATGGGACTTGAACCCACACGTGGTGACCCACACATGAACCTGAATCATGCTCGTCTGCCATTCCGACACTTCCGCTTATATTAAGAACCTACAGATTAATACTCCATAAATTCATTAATATCTCTTAATATATCCTCTAACTGTGAACCATCATCCTGTATGGTAAGATGGAGAGGCTTGCTGATATCCAGACTAAATAACCCCACTAATGACTTAGCATCAACACAGCTATGTCCTGATTCAATATCAAAGGAACATGGATATTTGCTTACAGTACTGACAAATCTCTGTACCTTCTCAACAGAATCAAGCAAAATACTTACAGTAAACATATCAGTCCTCCTAAGTACTTTCCCTATCTTTATCGCTCACAGCAACAAAGGTAATTATACACTATTTTTCTAAAAAAGCAAATTGTTTTTGCCTTTTCTTGAAAAAATTTTAACAAACTTACATAAGAGGAGCGATAAGTCTGAATATACGTCCCAGAGTTTTCTTTATCCATGGATAATTATCACAGTCTGCAATAGTTATTTCCTGGCACTTCTCCAATGTTGCCTGGAAATCATCCTCAATATCCTTAATACATCCATTATTATATATGTATGTTCCACATTCAAAATGCAGATAGAGGCTCCTGTAATCCAGATTCACGCTGCCCACAGTTCCCCTTATATCATCACTGATAAACTCCTTGGCATGAACAAATCCAGGTGTGTACTCATATATCTTAACACCCTTTTCAAGAAGTTTCCTGTAATAGCTTCTCGCCAGCAGATAAGCATATTTCTTATCAGGTATATGAGGCATAATAATTACTGTTTCAACACCTCGCACAGCAGCATAGCTTAATGTCTGGATAAGCTCATCATCAAGTATAAGATATGGTGTCATAATGTGCACATACCTTGTAGCCCTGTTAAGAATATCAATATATATCTGCTTTCCTACTCTTTCATCATCAAATGGGCTGTCACCATATGGAATTACGAATCCGCCTGAACGAAGCTTATCATTATCCTTATCAATGTCAAATAAACATTCATCAGTAGGATAATCTGGAATATACTTATTCAGTTCTTCCTCCGGAACGCTGTTTCTCTTACCTGCTACATTCCACATTGTAAGGAACATGTAAGTAAAGCTTTTAACAGCATTGCCTTTAATCATTATAGCCGTATCTTTCCAGTGCCCGAATCTCTCATACCTGTTGACATACTCATCTGCCAGATTAATTCCCCCAGTAAACGCAACCTTGCCGTCAATAATAAGTATCTTCCTGTGGTCACGGTTATTCTGCACTGTAGACAGAGCTGGTCTTATCTGGGAAAATGGTCTGGCATCAATGCCCTTTTCTGCAAGCTTCTTGTAGAAGCCAAATGGAACATTCACCAGGCTGTTCATTCCATCGTACATAAAACGCACTTCAACGCCCTCAGCTGCCTTCTCCTCAAGAATCTTCTTAACAGACCGCCACATTACTCCATCTGCCACAATGAAGTATTCCATGAATATGAAATGCTCTGCCTGTCTTAGCTGCTTAAGCATCTCCTCCCATTTGTCATCTCCAAGAGGAAAAAACTCACATTCATTGCCATAGTATGGAGTAAAGTTTCCTATACTGTACAGGTATTTTGCAATATTAATCTCCCCGTCAGGCTCATTCTTGATTCTGTCTGTATATTCCTCGTTAACACGTATATGCCTGCTTATCTGTGTATTAACACTATCAAGCCTTATCCTCATAATCTTAGTATCAACCTGGAAATTAACGAACAGATACACCACAATTCCACACACAGGAAAGGCAAGCACTGGCACAATCCACGCCATCTTATAACCAGCATTGGTGTCTTCATTAAAAATATGTACAACCACAATCAGACCTATAATCTGAAATGCCATATAATAAATGGCAAAATACTTATACAGCAGGTTTGACCCTACAACAATCATTGCCACCTGAAGTAGTACTGCAACAAGAACCATGGCTGTTCTTCCAAATACCAGCCTTGACAACACTCTGATTTTTCGTTTTAACCTATCCAACTTATCCATAGCATCCATATCTCTATCTCTATCTTAAAAACAAATATAATTAATCGATTAGAGCGTATTATATCACGTCGGCTGGCGCCTCCGTGTTTTTTCGCCTTATGGCAATGTCCGCAAGCGCACATCGCCGCAAGGCTCATTATATCACATTATTACAAATATTTCCACCTATGCCATATAATAAAAAACATCAGAGGCTGCACACCCTGTAGATGTTCAGCCTCTGAAATTCATTTTCACTCATTTTAAAGATTGGTATATCCCATAAGATACTGGTCAACTGCCCTTGCACAGTCACGTCCCTGTCTTATAGCCTTAACTACAAGAGACTGACCTGTGTGGCAGTCACCTGCAGTAAATATTCCATTAACAGATGTTACATAGGAATCTGCATCTGTCTTGATATTGGTACGCTCATTAAGTTCAACACCAAACGCATCTGTAACATACTTCTGTGTTCCAAGAAATCCTGCTGCAATAAGAACAAGTTCACAAGGAATCTCTTTCTCTGTTCCATCAACCGGAACCATCATTCTCCTTCCGGTCTTCTCATCCACCTTTGATTCAAGGCTTACCGTGATAAGCTTTGAAAGATTACCCTTCTTATCCTTGACGAATTCCTTAACTGTTGTGGTATATATTCTTGGGTCATGACCAAATACTGCAATAGCCTCTTCCTGACCATAATCTGTCTTGCAGACTAATGGCCACTGTGGCCAAGGATTACTTTCAGCTCTCTCATCTGGTGCCTTAGGCATCATCTCCAGCTGGGTAACTGACTTGCAGCCATGTCTTATACATGTCCCCACACAGTCATTACCAGTATCACCGCCACCGATAACTACAACATTCTTATCCCTGGCTGATATATATGTACCTTCCTTAAGTCCGTTATCAAGCAGAGCTTTGGTTGTTGATGTAAGGAAATCTACTGCAAAATATATTCCGTTAGCATCCCTTCCCGGAGCATTGATATCTCTTGGATTAGAGGCACCACAGGCAAGAACAACAGCATCATATTCCTTAAGAATATCCTTTGCCTTGACATCAGCTCCAACATTGGCGTTAACTACAAACTCAACGCCTTCTTCTCTCATAACATCAAGCTTTCTGTCAATTATATGCTTTTCAAGCTTCATGTTAGGAATACCATATCTTAATAATCCACCAACTCTGTCGCTTCTCTCAAATACAGTAACATTATGTCCTCTTGTGTTAAGCTGGTCAGCTACAGCCAGACCGGCAGGACCTGATCCGATTACAGCTATTTTCTTTCCTGTTCTTACAACAGGAGGTTTAGCTGCTGCCCAACCATTTGCATATGCCTTCTCAATAATAGCCAGCTCATTTTCTTTAGTACATACTGGCTCTCCGTTAAGTCCGCATGTACATGCCTTCTCACACAATGCAGGACATACACGGCTTGTAAACTCAGGGAAATTACTGGTCTTGTGAAGTCTGTTGTATGCTCTCTCCCAATTCCCCTCATATACCAGGTCATTCCACTCTGGTATAAGATTGTTAAGTGGACATCCGCTTGTCATTCCCTTGATAGTCATACCTGACTGGCAGAATGGAACACCACAGTCCATGCAGCGTGCAGCCTGGCATTTCTGTTCTTCCTCTGGCAAAGGTGTATGGAATTCGTTGAAATTCTTAATTCTCTCTTTTGGTGAAGATGCCTTCGCCTCTTTACGATTATATTCTATAAATCCTGTTGGCTTTCCCATATAAAACTCCTTTCGTAGTCCTGATGCAATTACTTGGTAGCAGCGTAAAATGCTTCAATCTGTGCCTGCTCACTGCTTAAGCCTTTCTCCTCCATCTGGACAATGGTATTAAGCATCTTCTTGTAATCATGTGGAATAATTCTCTTAAACTTAGGAAGATATTCTCCAAAGTTATCAAGAACCTCCTTACCCTTCTTTGAGTTTGTGTAAGCAACGTGCTCTGTAATAATCTGCTTCAACTCAAGAACATCGTATTTATCTGTTACAGGTTCCATTGAAACAAGCTGTTTATTCAGCTTTCTATATAATGTGGTATCTTCATCAAGTACATATGCAATACCACCGCTCATACCAGCTGCAAAGTTCTTACCTGTAGAACCAAGCACCACAACTCGTCCGCCAGTCATATACTCGCATCCGTGGTCACCTACACCTTCAACAACAGCTGTGGCACCTGAATTACGAACACAGAAACGCTCACCAGCCACACCATTTATGAAAGCCTTACCACTTGTAGCACCATACAGTGCAACATTTCCAACGATTATATTCTCTTCTTCCTTGTAGGTTATTCCCTTTGGAGGATATACAATAAGCTTTCCGCCTGAAAGACCCTTTCCAAAGTAGTCATTGCTGTCTCCCACAAGCTCAAGTGTAAGTCCCTTAGGAATGAATGCACCAAAGCTCTGTCCACCGGCACCATTGCACTTAACTGTATATGTATCCTCATCAAGGCTCTCACCAAATCTTCTTGTAATCTCAGCTCCAAGAAGTGTTCCTAAAGCACGGTCTGTATTAGATACATCAACCTCAATACTTCTACTCTGCTTCTCATCCATAGCTTTCTCAAGCTTCTTAATAAGAATCTTCTCATCAACAGTCTTCTCAAGCTGGAAGTTATATACATCCTTCTTGTTATAGTGAATCTTGCCTGTATCCTTTGCAAATGGATTGTTAAGTATTCTTGAAAGATCCACCTTAGATGAACGTCCGCTTTCAGGCACATCCCTCTGCTCAAGGAAATCTGTTCTTCCAACAAGCTCGTCTAATGTCTTAACGCCAAGCTTTGCCATATATTCACGAAGCTCCTGGGCAATAAATCTCATGAAGTTCACAATATATTCAGGCTTACCTGTAAATCTCTTACGGAGCTCAGGATTCTGTGTTGCAACACCAACAGGACATGTATCAAGGTTACAAACCCTCATCATAACACAACCCATTGTTACAAGCGGAGCTGTGGCGAATCCGAATTCTTCTGCACCAAGCATTGCTGCTATAGCAACATCACGTCCACTCATAAGCTTACCATCAGTCTCAATAATAACTCTGTCTCTTAAGCCATTCATAATAAGTGTCTGATGAGCCTCTGCCAGACCAAGTTCCCAAGGAAGTCCCGCATTGTGGATTGAGCTTCTTGGAGCGGCACCTGTACCTCCGTCATAGCCAGATATAAGGATTACCTGGGCGCCTGCCTTGGCAACACCTGAAGCTACAGTACCTACACCTGCCTCAGAAACAAGCTTTACAGATATTCTTGCATTCTTGTTAGCATTCTTCAAATCATATATTAACTGCGCCAAATCCTCAATTGAATAGATATCATGATGAGGTGGAGGTGATATAAGTGATACACCTGGAGTTGAAAGACGTGTCTTAGCAATCCATGGATATACTTTCTTGCCTGGAAGATGTCCACCTTCACCAGGCTTTGCACCCTGAGCCATCTTAATCTGGATTTCCTGGGCACTTACAAGATATCTTGAAGTAACACCAAATCTACCAGACGCCACCTGCTTAATTGCTGAACATCTGTTAAGTCCGTCTGGTCCAACGGTGAGACGGTCATACTCCTCACCACCTTCACCAGAGTTAGATTTTCCATGAAGCATGTTCATGGCAATAGCCATAGTTTCATGTGCTTCTTTAGAGATAGAACCATATGACATGGCACCTGTCTTAAATCTCTTAACAATAGAATCAACACTTTCAACCTGGTCTATGTTAATGCCCTTCTTAGGGAACTTAATATCCATAAGTCCTCTCAGATTCATGGCACCTGTCTCTTTGTTTATAAGACTGGTATACTCTTTGAATACGTTGTAATCTGCTGTTCTTGTAGCAAGCTGTAAAAGGTGAATTGTATGAGGATTATACAGATGCTCCTCCCCACCGCTTCTCATCTTATGTGCACCTGTGCTGTCCAGTGTTGTATCTGTAGGAAGTCCCAGTGGGTCAAATGCCTTATCATGAAGCGCCTCCACATCCTCCTGGATATCCGCAAGGCTGATACCCTCAATACGGCTTACTGTTCCAGCGAAATATTTGTTAATAACATCAGAGTTAATACCAATTGCCTCAAATATCTTGGCACCCTGATATGACTGGATTGTTGATATACCCATCTTAGCAGCTATCTTAGTGATACCACCGATAATTGCTGCGTTGTAGTCATCAACAGCTGCGTAATAATCCTTGTCCAGCATGTTGAGGTCAATAAGTTCCTGAATACTCTCCTGTGCAAGATATGGATTAATTGCTGAAGCACCATAACCAAGAAGTGTTGCAAAATGATGTACGTCTCTTGGCTCGCCACTCTCTAATACAACAGCCATCTTCGTTCTCTTCTTTGTCTGTACCAGATACTGTTGAAGAGCTGATACCGCAAGAAGTGAAGGAATAGCTACATGGTTTTCATCAACCCCCCTGTCGGAGAGAATAATAATATTAGTGCCATCTCTGTATGCCCTGTCCACCTCAACAAACAGGTGGTCAATAGCTTTCTCCAGTGATGTGTTCTTGTAATATATGATTGGGATAGTCTCAACTTTAAAACCATCCACCTTCATATTCTTAATCTTTAAAAGGTCTGTATTAGTAAGAATTGGGTCATTAATTCTTAATACCTTACAGTTTTCTTCCTTCTCTTCAAGAAGGTTACCATCTGTTCCAAGATATACTGTTGTTGAAGTAACCACCTTCTCACGGATTGAATCAATAGGTGGATTAGTAACCTGTGCAAACAGTTGCTTAAAATAGTTAAACAGAGGCTGGTGTTTGTTGGAAAGCACTGCAATTGGTGTGTCAATACCCATGGCGCCAATTGCCTCAGAGCCGTTGAGAGCCATTGGAAGAATAGAAGTCTTAAAATCTTCATATGTGTAGCCAAATGCTTTCTGAAGTCTTGCTCTCTCCTCCTTAGTGTGCATCTCAACCTTCTTGTTAGGTATCTTTAAGTCCTTAAGCTGTACAAGGTTCTTGTCAAGCCACTCACCATATGGCTGGCTGCTTGCATACTCTGACTTAAGCTCTTCATCATCTATAAGCTCACCCTTAACTGTATCGATAAGAAGCATCTTACCAGGACGTAATCTGTCTTTTAACTTAATTCTGCTCTCATCAACTGGAAGAACACCTACCTCAGATGAAAGAATAAGATAATCATCGTTGGTTACATAGTAACGTGAAGGACGAAGACCATTTCTATCGAGAACAGCACCAATTACATCTCCATCTGTGAAAAGAATTGATGCAGGACCATCCCATGGTTCCATCATAGTTGCATAATACTGGTAAAAATCTTTCTTCTCCTGTGACATGGCATTGTTGTTAGCCCATGGCTCAGGAATACATATCATAACTGCCAGTGGAAGAGGCATTCCGTTCATTACAAGGAATTCCAGTGTATTATCAAGCATGGCTGAATCCGAACCATTTGTATTAACTACAGGTGTAATCTTTGACATCTCATTCTCAAGATAATCAGAATACATGGTCTCTTCTCTTGAAAGCATTCTGTCCGCATTACCCTTGATTGTGTTAATCTCACCATTATGCACCATCATTCTGTATGGATGAGCTCTCTCCCAGCTTGGATTAGTGTTGGTAGAGAATCTTGAATGAACAAATGCCATGGCTGACTCATAGTCAGGGTCTTCCAGATCCTTAAAGAAGCTGCGGAGCTGTCCAACAAGGAACATTCCCTTATATACAATAGTTCTGCTTGAAAGAGAAACTACATATGAATCTTCATTAGTCTGCTCAAAGACTCTTCTTGCCACGTATAGCTTCCTGTCGAAGTCAATTCCCTTATTGACATCAGCAGGTTTCTTAATGAATGCCTGCATTATGTATGGCATACAATCAAGAGCCTTCTTTCCAAGGACTTCTGGCACAGTTGGAACTACACGCCATCCAAGAAACTCGAGATTTTCCTTCTCAACGATAATCTCGAACATCTTCTTTGCCTGGTTACGTTTCAGTTCGTCCTGTGGGAAGAAGAACATACCCACACCATACTCTCTCTCATCGCCAATCTGGATACCTAATGGCTTAACTGCCTTTTTAAAGAATTTGTGGGAAATCTGAAGAAGAATACCAACACCATCGCCGGTCTTTCCTTCAGCATCCTTACCAGCTCTGTGTTCCAGATTCTCAACAATGCTTAAAGCATCTGAAACTGTCTGGTGTGTCTTAATTCCCTTGATACTTACAACTGCACCAATACCACAGTTGTCATGTTCAAAAGATGGGTCGTAAAGCCCTAACTGTCTCTGCTCATTTTCCATAAGTAGTTTTCATCCTTTCATGTTCTTTCTTCTCTTAGCACACAGTCCTGCGTCGCCTTGAGGATAATATACGCCTTTTTGAAGCAGTTGTAAACAACTTTTTTCACCAAGTTGTCTGATTATTTGTTTTTTTATCCTTTTCTATGCTAATTGTCAGAATATTTCATTTATTTTCTTTTGATAACATACAAAAATAGCCACTATTTATTAAAAATAGTGGCAAAACAAAACTAAAAAATATATGGTAAAATCTGTTTTTTTCTTTAGAAAATTAAATTGTATCTAAATTGTATGTGTATTAATTGAAGTTTTTCTTTCATCAACAATGAAATCAACTGCCTGTGGAAGCACATCAAAAGAAATATCCTTTCTGAATCCTCCAAACTCACCGTCAAGAGTCCATGCAACATCTACCGGAGACTGGAATTCAATATGGTCAGTTTTAAAAGACTCAATAACATTATTATTCTCATATTGCTGTGTCAGCAGTCCAGTTACAGCTTGATGCAGCTCCACAGGATTATTAATCTGCCTTAAAAGAGTCACCTCAAAGAGACCATCACACAAGTCAACATTCTTGCCAGCCAGTCCCTTAACACCTCCCACAGAACGGGTATTACTTACCATTCCGTACAGGAAATTCCCTTCAAGCTTTCTGTCACCTGCCCGGATGCGGAGATACTGTGGTTTCAAATCTGTAAGACTTCTCATCCCTTCAATAATATATGCCTGATGTCCCAGCATATTCTTAAGTTCCTGGGGAGTAGCATAGGACACCTCTGTAAATGCCCCAAATGCGGCAACATAGTTAAAATTTCTTCCACTGTCAGTCATTCCTATATCACACCTGAAAGCTGTTCCCGTAGAAATAACTCTGGCAGCCTTAACCATGTCTTTTGGAATTCCCAGGCTGGAAGCAAAATCATTAGTTGTTCCGCTTGGGATATATCCAACCGGTATATTGGTTCCATGCTGCTTATTCAACCTGATAACAGCCCCAACAGTTTCATTCAACGTACCATCCCCGCCGCTGCATGCGATAATGTCAAACTTTCTGCCATATGTGAGAATATATTCATATCCGTCCTTAGGTGCCCTGGTAGGATACACTGTAACCTGCAGACCATTCTCTGAAAAAATTCTTACAATATCCAGAAGTCTGTTTTTAATCTGTCCCTTTCCCGAATTGGGATTAAAAACGAATAATATTTTCTTCATACACTAATCTACCTGTCCCATTTATCACACAGTGCATTAATCTGGTCAGCAAATTTAGCAAGGTCTTTATTGGCACCACCTTCATTGTGGTTAATTACAGTCATCAGACGCTGGCCGGCAGCAATAAGTCTTGCAAATACACCCTGATTACGCTTATTAACAACAGTTCTCCTTGATTTCTTCTCTCTGTTACCCTCGCTGATACAGCGGAATTCTGTAAGATTAAACTCTGCACCAGTGTATGGAGCAATCGTATCAAACCCATACTCACTCTTTAAACATTCAGCAAATTCATCACAAACGGAATCCTCACCATGGACAACGAAAACCTTTTCCGGTTTCTTCTCAAATGAACTTACCCACTTAATCAGTCCATTCTTGTCCGCATGACCGCTGGAACCCGGAAGCTGTGCAATCTCCGCAGATATATCAACTGGTTCACCGAAAAGCTTAATCTGACTGGCACCATCTACTATTGCTCTACCTGTTGTTCCAAGAGCCTGATAACCAACAAACAGAATTGTACACTCTGGTCTCCAGAGATTATGCTTAAGATGGTGTCTGATTCGTCCTGCCTCGCACATTCCTGATGCTGATATTATTACCTTAGGGTTAGGGTCAAAGTTAATAAGCTTTGAAGCCTCCCCTGTTGTTGCAAACTTAAGTCCTTCAAATGTAAGAGGATTAATCCCCTTCTTAATAAGCTCCATAGCCTCGTCATCAAAGCATTCATAGGTATTCTTGCCAAAAATAGATGTGGACTCTATTGCAAGAGGACTGTCCAGATATACGTCAAAATGCCTTTCAATGAGATTCTGTTCCTTAATCTGCCTGATATAATACAAAAGCTCCTGTGTTCTTCCTACTGCAAAGGATGGAATTACAACATTACCGCCTCTGTCTAAGGTTCTTTTAAATATCTTTACCAGTTCTTCAATGTTATCCTTGTTATCCTCATGGAATCTGTTACCATATGTTGATTCCATAACAACATAATCAGCCTCTTTGATATATTCAGGGTCTTTGATAATAGGCTTATTGATATTTCCAATATCACCAGAGAATACAATCTTTTTAGTAACAGGTCCATTATCAGCATCCTCTGTAACCCAAACTTCTATACTTGAGGAGCCCAGAAGATGGCCTGCATCAATAAACCTTACCTGGATACCATCACACAAATCAATCTGCTCACCATATGGACATCCCACAAACTGGTTCATAACATTGATTGCGTCTTCCATGGTGTAGATAGGAACGAATTCCTTCAATTCCTTATTGGCACGCTTTGCTTTCCTGTTACGCCATTCCGCCTCGAACATCTGGATATGCGCACTATCCTTTAACATAATGTCACATAAATCCACAGTAGGTCTTGTAGCGTACACCTTGCCACGGAAACCCTTACTGTACAGGAGAGGAATCAGACCTGAATGGTCAATGTGGGCATGGGTAAGAAGCACAAAATCAACTTCTGATGCCGGGATTGGCAGCTCCTGATTCTCATACACATCATTGCCCTGCTCCATACCGCAGTCAACCAGAATATTCTTACCATTAGCCATTAAATAGTGGCAGCTTCCCGTTACCTCATGGTCAGCTCCTAAAAACTTAATTCTCATAGCTACACCCCTATTTCTGCACATATATATAATAAATGTCATGAATCCCTGTGCCCTATGTGCCTGGCACAGCTTCATTAATTAAATTCTAATTTAATATCTGTAAATGTAACATCTGCATTTCTGGAAACAAACATTCCTGCATACACATGGTTAGGGTCTATGCTTGTAAGTCTGAAATCAAATCCACCTGTAACAGCTTCATCATCTCCAAAAAACAGCGAATAACCATCATTAGAACTTATAATCCTGCAGTCGTATGTCTTTCCCTTTTCAAGCCCGCCACATACTGCCGGACCCAGAAACAGATTACTGTTCTTTCTGGCGAAGCATTTGTCCAGACTATTGTTCCTTGTAAGATGAAATGGTGCAGCTGCCACGAAATCTCCCAGTCCCTGTGGGGTCTGCATGTCAATATAACAGTCATCACGCACCATAAGTCCAAATGAAACCTGGTCATTCATAAAGTAATCATTAAGGGTAACCTTAGCAGAGAAGGTA
>SAMEA3663175__coassemble_303_pt1 | contig 13608 bp, 16 predicted proteins | sample SAMEA3663175__metabat2_high_PE_014 | metagenome-assembled genome bin SAMEA3663175 (sample SAMEA3663175) | pig gut metagenome | biome: pig gut; feature: pig-associated habitat; material: faeces | place: Denmark | collected 2012 | reverse complement strand
GGATAAGCTGAACAGCATTAACTATGAAAATCTGGATGACAACCAGCAGGAATATCTTAATGATCTGGTAGAATACCTTCTTAACTGGCTTTCAACCCACATCTTGAAGATGGACAAGAGAATTCCTGTAAAAGATATTAAAAAATGATTTCAAAGCTGTAGCAGCCATGACACATACATATGTCACGCTGCTACATTTTTTATGGGCTGTAATCAACCAAGTCTTTCAGCTATTATTTTAATTAGCTGTATTATAACTGTAGGAATTAATGCAAGCAGGAGGATTGAGACGTACTGTCCGGCAGTGAGGGATACAACTGAGAATAACCCTGCGACTGGTGGAAGGAAAAGTACTGCTGCAAATAATATTAATCCCAGTACAAATGCGCCCAGGCTGTACATATTATTCCTAAAGCCTAAGGTTAATATGCTGTGTTCGCCTCTGCAGTTAAATCCGTGAAGAAGTCTTGCAAGAGTGAGCGTTGCAAATGCCATGGTTGATGCGGCTTCCGGTGTTACAGAAAGTCCTGACATGAATGCAGTAATTACAGACAATGCAATAAGGACACCCTGTGAAACCATAAGTGTTACGAATTTCTTATCCAGAATACCCTGTTTAGGATTTCTTGGCTTTTTATCAAGAACATCTTTAGCGCCTGGCTCCATGCCTATGGCAAGGGCTGGGAGAGAATCGGTAACAAGGTTGATGAACAGAAGCTGTACAGCCTGAAATGGCACAGGCAGAGCCATCAGGGAGGCGTATATTACTGTAATTATTGCGGAGAAATTACCCGAGAGAAGGTAAAGCACTGCATTTTTAATATTATTGTACACAGTTCTTCCATTGGCAACAGCCTTGATGATGGTGGCAAAATTGTCGTCAGACAGAATCATGGAAGCGGCATCTTTAGAAACTTCTGTTCCTGTTATTCCCATGGCAACACCAATGTCTGCTTTCTTCAATGCAGGAGCATCATTAACACCATCACCTGTCATGGAAACAATTCTGCCTTTTCTCTGCCATGCATCTACAATCCGGATTTTATTTTCAGGAGAGACACGGGCATAGACAGATATTCTTTCAATGTTTTCATCCAGTTCATCATCGCTCATTGCATCCAGCTCCTGACCAGTGACGGCTAAATCTCCCTGAGTATATATGCCTATTTTCTCTGCAATTGCACGGGCAGTTACTTTGTGGTCTCCGGTAATCATTACTGTGCGGATTCCGGCTTTCTTTGCATCTTTGACAGCTTTCATGGATTCAGGTCTTGGAGGGTCCATCTCGGATACAAGACCTAAAAATGTATAGCCATATTCTGTTTCTTTAGTAAGCTCTTCATCGGATTCTTTATATGCGAAAGCCAGCACCCGGAGACCGTTTTCTGAGAAATCCTGATTCTGTTTAAGTATTTTTTGGCGGAAATCTTCATTCATAGGGAATATGCCATCTGTAAGACGTATATAATCGCAGCGCTCAAGCAAAACATCTGGTGCGCCTTTTGTGAATATGGTTGGAACACCATGAATGAGATGCTTGGTGCTCATAAGCTTTCTGTCTGAATCAAATGGAACTTCTTCGATTCTGCTTAAAATGTTTCTCATCTGGTCTTCTTTTATAGATATATCTGCTGTTTTATTGTTAGCCTCAATGTCACGGTACATTTCCAGAAGGGCGTATTCTGTAGGGTCGCCGATGCCGTTACCATCCACTATAGAGGAATCGTTTGTAAGAACTGCATTGTAAAGTAGATATCTGTGAAGCTGGCACTGCAGATTAATCCCGGATGGTTTAAGCACTTCGCCGCCAGTATATATATCCTGGACAGTCATTTTATTCTGGGTGAGGGTTCCTGTTTTGTCGGAACAGATTACAGAAACACAACCTAAAGATTCCACTGCGGAGAGTTCCTTGATAACAGCCATTTCCTTTGCCATACGCTGGGTGCCCATTGCCTGGACAATAGTGACTATAGAGCTTAATGCTTCTGGAATAGCTGCTACGGCAAGAGCTACTGAAAACAGCAGTGAGTCAAGGATATTCATGCCTCTGTATACCCCAAGAATAAATACAATAAAGCTTATTATAATTATTCCAATGGCAAGGATTTTGCTGAATTTGTCCAGACTTACCTGCAAAGGTGTTTTCTTATCTTTAGTGTTATTCATAAGGGTGGCAATTTTGCCAATTTCAGTATTCATGCCTGTTTCTGTGATGACTGCCACAGCTCTTCCGTATGTCACAAGGCTTCCGGAGTATACCATATTTAATCTGTCTGCCAGAGGGGTATCCCTGTCTATCTCCATGTCTTTCTTGTCAATATTGGTTGATTCTCCTGTAAGGGAGCTTTCATTTACCTGTAGAGAGTAATTCTCCATTATTCTGCCATCTGCAACAACCATGTCTCCTGCTTCAAGAATTACAATATCTCCGGGAACAACTTCTCTTGAAGGCATTTCAATCTTCTGTCCCTGACGGATAACTTTTGCCACAGGAGAGGAAAGGGATTTAAGTGAATCAAGGGATTTTTCTGCTTTCATATGCTGTACAGTTCCAAGAACTGCGTTAAGTATGAGTACGGCAATAATTACTAATGTACTTTCTAAGTCTTTTGTAAACATACTGATTACAGCTGCAACCATAAGAATAATAACCATCAGGTCTGCAAACTGTGACAGGAAAACCTTTAATGCACCAGGCCGTTTTCCTTCCGTCAGCTGGTTTTCACCATAGTGTTTCAGGCGGTCTGATGCCTCTTCATATGTAAGTCCGTCCATTCTGGTGTCCAGTTCCTTAAGAACATTCTCTTTTGATAATTCATACCATGTCATAATTGTTTGTGTGAAAATGCTTGTGGGTTGATTTTCACACTGCCTCCTTTCCTGATTGTTTACAGTTTAATTATTTCCTGTAGTAAATTGTTTTCTGTGAAAAATGACTTAACATACAATATTACAGGAAAACCAGGGAATAAAAAAATGAGACTCTATGCAGAAAAACACTAATAAAATGTCTTTCTGCATAAAGTCTCATCACCATAAAGGTATGCACCACCAAGCGTAAAACGCCGCGTATGTTGACAGTGCATTTGGATTACTCCCCTTTGCAAATATTCTTTTTGTATGTGCAAGTTTATCAGAGTGACAGGGATATGTCAACAGAATATTTATTATAAGATATGTGCAGACTATGAGAAATTGTATGTGCATCCGGTATTAAGAAAGAATAATAAAAACTATTTGACAAATTAAATATATGTAATTATAATAGCTGGCAGTACCAAGTGGTACTACCAGCTATTGTATCTTGTGTTTCACATCACGAATTTTTATGTGGGATGTGCACGTGTTTCATCTGTTTTTAATACAGGAGGTTAAATAATTATGAATGAAATTATTAAGTTACCTAACATTGAAGCTGTACAGGATTTTGTCAAGAATGCAGAAGAAACAGGCGAAAGTGTCCTTGTTTCAAAGGAGGGATTCAAATACCAGATTGATGGTGCATCTATTATGGCTATGATAGCCTTAGTCGGTGAAAAGCTTAAGGTTGAGTATATGAGTGAATCAGATTCTTTTAACAATATGCTGAAAAAATATACAGTAGCAAGTAGCAATATATAATTGGAGATTATAAAACTATACAATATAGTTACAATTGATGAGGCTTAAAATGAAATATATAAAACAGTGTATAGTTATTCTTGGAATAACATTAGCGGGAGAGTTGTTAAAATACATACTGCCACTCCCTATTCCTGCAAGCATTTATGGAATGGTTCTTCTTTTTGTGGGATTGATGACTGGAGTGATTAAAATTGAAGCAGTGAAGGAAACAGGAATGTTTCTGATTGAGATTATGCCATTAATGTTTATTCCTGCAGGTGTGGGATTAATGACAAGCTGGGAAACATTAAAATCTATTATAGTGCCGGTGAGCGTCATAACAGTTGTTACCATTATAACTGTTATGGCTTCAACGGGACTGGTGTCCCAGATTATTATCAGAAAATCAAAGGAAAATGAGAAATGAATGATTTTTTTCAAACTTCCATGTTTGCTGGAGTTACTTTAAGTTTAATATCATATCTTATCGGAGTTGCTTTAAAAAAGAAATTTAAGCTTGGCATATTCAACCCACTTCTGATTTCCATTATAATTTCTATTATTGTTATATTAGTAGGGAAGATTGATTATAATACATATAGTGAAGGTGCCAGGTATTTAAGCTGGCTGCTTACGCCGGCAACAGTCTGTCTTGCAATTCCGCTGTATGAGGAGTTTGAATTGTTAAAAAAGAATTACAGGGCAGTTATGTTAGGTCTTCTTGCTGGTACGGTTACGAGTCTGACAACGGTATTCATGTTATCTAAGTTGTGTGGGCTTTCACATGAAGAATATGTGACACTTCTGCCCAAATCAATTACTACAGCAATTGGTATGGGAGTATCAGAAGAATTAGGCGGATATGTTACTATTACAGTGGCTGTAATAATTATTACCGGTGTGCTTGGAAATATGTTTGGAGAGCTTATCTGCAGATTATTCAGGATTACTGAACCAATTTCCAAAGGTCTCGCCTTTGGGGCATCTTCTCATGCCATAGGTACGGCAAAAGCTATTGAGATAGGAGAAGTGGAAGGAGCTATGAGCGGTCTTGCCATTGCAGTATCCGGTATATTGACAGTAATACTGTCATCAATATTCGCCAGATTTATCTGAGAATAGTGTGAAAAGTAAGTATGATAGCTTATATTTCATATAGTTGTTTCTGGCGGAAGCAGAATGTGAGGAATGGAGTGTAGAATGACAATAAATAGCACAACAATGGAATATCAAAAAGTGATTGATTATATATTCCAGATGATAAAAGACAGAAAACTCATTGTCGGAAGCAAGATTCCTTCTGAAAGAGATATTGCAGAACAACTTGGAATTGGAAGAAATTCCACAAGGGAAGCTATCAGCATAATGCGTGGAATGGGACTTATCGAAAGCAGACATGGTTCTGGTAATTATATTGCAAAGAATTCTGACAGGACAATAAGCAATATTGTTTCGGTTATGCTGGCACTGGGAAGTATATCAATGAAAGATATTCTGGAATTCCGTAAGATTATATCAAGAACTGTTATTGAACTTATTTTTATAAATGGGCTTGAAGATAATGAAAAGGAATATATAAAGAAAATTATAGACAGCATGAAGTCTTCATCTGGCGAACAGCTGTTTTTGCTGGATCAGGAGTTTCATGTTGCATTGATTCGTGCAACACATAACCAGTTATTTATTACGGTTATGGAGGCGATTGCCCAGGTTTATCATGAATCAATATCCAAGGTGCTTGAGTCTGCTGACATGGAAACAACAACTAGATTTCTTGAGATTCATAATAAAATATATGAAAGTATCGTAGAGAAAGATAAAGATGAATGTATAAAATATATAAATGAACATTATGATTTTGCGGAAAGACAACTAAAATACTGTGGAAGTATGATATAAGAATATTCATATATAAAGAATGCGGGAAGATTTTCCCGCATTCTTTTGTATATTAAGGATACTAAATATGTGCAGGGTGTGTTATCATTTATGTTAAGGAAAGAATGAGATTGTTCATTAAGGAGCACAGAGGTATGGCTACATGGAATCCATGGAGAGGCTGTAAAAAATGCAGTGAGGGCTGTTTGCATTGCTATATTCATAAAGGTGATGCGAAGCGTGGCATTGATACAGGAAAAATTGAAAAAACAAAAGATTATAATAAGCCGGTGGTACGCCTAAAAAACGGAAACTATAAGATGAAACCAGGATTAGTTTATACCTGTTTCTCTACCGATTTTTTAATTGAAGAAGCAGATGAATGGCGTAATGAGTGCTGGCAGATGATTAAAGAACGGCAGGACTGTAATTTTTTATTTCTTACAAAACGAATTGAAAGATTTATGGATTGCATTCCGGAGGACTGGAATGACGGATATGGTAATGTAGTTGTCTGCTGTACTATTGAGAATCAGAAAAATGCGGACTATAGGCTTGGAATATTCAGTAAGCTGCCAATAAAACACAGGTGTATAACAGCACAGCCATTACTTGAGCCAATCAATATAGAACCATATCTGGATAACATTGAACTTGTTGTTGCAGGCGGAGAATCAGACCGTTTTGCAAGACCGCTGGATTATTCATGGATTCTTGATATCAGGGAGCAGTGTATCCGCAAAAATGTCTCATTTGAATTTAGGCAGTGTGGAACCTACTTTATTAAAGATGGAAAGCAGTATAAGATGCAGACAAAGGAATTATGCAGCCAGGCAAGGAAGGCTGGAATAGACTATAAGGCTGATTTGTAAACAGTTCCAGTTTATTTATATATATAATTATGACAGGAGATATAATTATGAAAGAGTACAAGAAAAGTTACAGGGGATTTGTGATATTAATGGTTGTGTTTGTTGTGGCATTATTTGCTCTGCCATTCATTCCCAACGCAGATGCTAAGGTTATATCAATTATTATATTTAATATTATGAATCTGTGGATGGCTTTGGTTACATTCGTAATATATAAGACAGAAAAAATATACTGGTTCACAGGAATTTCATACGAGGAAGCACTGAATACGCCATCTGAGGACAGAAGATTATATGCAAAAAGACATTTGCAGAGATTTGGGATATATGCAGGTGTTTTTGTTATATACTCTGTTATATCTATCATTTGCAATATTCCAATAGTCGTTGATATTGTATTGGAAACAATAGGGATTGTGGGCGTTGCGATTAGTACAATTAATATCAAGGTGAATTGATACTTCAGCGAATTATCAACTGGTGCAAGTGGTATTCTAAAGGGAAGAAGGAAATGAATATGAAAATAGTTGTAATAAACGGACAAAATCATAAAGGGAATACATGGAATGTGGCTAATATACTGTTGCAGAACATGACATGTGAAAAGGATGTGAAAGAATTCTTTCTTCCACGGGATCTGAATCATTTTTGCACAGGGTGCTACAGCTGCCTTAAGGGTAGAGACAGATGTCCATTCTGGGATGAGAAGAAAAAGCTTGATGATGCACTGTTAGAAGCAGACCTTCTTATACTGACAACGCCAAATTACTGTATGATGCCAAGTGCACCTATGAAAGCATTTCTTGACTTGTTTTTTACAAACTGGATGTCACATAAGCCTTATGCTGAAATGTTTTCAAAACGTGCTGTGGTTATTTCAACTGCGGCAGGTGCCGGTGCAGGTAAGGCGGCAAAGCTGGTTGGAAATGTTCTGACAAACTGGGGAATTCCTGAAGTGACTACATATGGAATAAGTGTTAATGCCATGAACTGGGAAACTACGCCTGAAAAGAAGAGGGCAAAGATTAATAAAGATATGAAAAAACTGGCTGCAAAGCTGTCCAGTGAAAAGGCGGTGAGAGTTGGGGTTAAAACCAGGTTCCTTTTCTGGATGATGGGTGGAATGCAAAAGGCAGACTGGGGAGCAGACCCATCTGAGAAAGATTACTGGGAAAGCAAGGGATGGCTTAAAGGTGCCAAACCATGGAAATAAAAGGAAAACAGCTGTATAACAGCGGATATGCTGTAGTGGCAGGAAAGAATTCCCTGTAACAAATTGTTTTATGATTCTCTGACACTGCCGTACTTTACTGCAGCGTCTGTGTGTGTGAAGTGTAAAGTTTCCTTAGTGGCACATATCTTGTCGGCAAGGCACACAAGCCATGCCTCACGCCTCATAGGTGGCACAAAGGTGAGAGGAAACATATGTCTTAATATTATATTACATTCTACGAAATTCAAATCCACATCATGGAGGGCATTTAAAAATGCTCTCTTTGGGTGGGTGAATCCATGAAAATGATGGGAATTATCTCCTGCAATATGCCAGTCATAGAGAAAATAGTCATGAAGAAGAGCACCACGAACCATTGACCAGTAATCTACATCAATCTTAAATCTGGCAGCAAGATAGCAACTGGTATAAGCTACCTCAATACAGTGTTCATACACACTGATATGTCCATGCTGCATATATTCTTTAGTTTCCAGAAAACGTGTAGTTATATTCAATTCTTCTACAACAGTAGATACCATCTTGTTAATTTCTTCGGATGTTGGAATATTCTTAGGCTTAATCAATGTATTTGTCCTCCCCTGACATGACAGATTAATATTACGGTTTACTTATATGTTGCCCAACTACTTCTATAATTACACATTTATATCATATTTTCAATATGAAATTTGCCAAATGAGTTTATAAAAAGTTTATAATTATATTAATATATATAACTTGACTTTGGATAAAAAAGGGACTAAAACACAGGTGACGTCAAAAAGTACCTCGTGATCACAAGGCGGTATTATATTTAATCGTTTTGGAGGAATAGTCAAATGGATACTTTAAAAGCAGAATTAAGAGATAAGAAAGTTAAAGCTTTAAGAAGAGAAGGATATGTAACCGGTAACCTCTTCGGCAGAGAGATTGACGGCTCCATTCTGGTTAAGATGACGAAGAAGGATGTCAGTGATATTCTTCGCAGGAATGAGAAGGGCAGCAGAATTAACCTTGATGTGGCAGGAACTGAATATGATGTGCTGATTAAGGAAATTGATTATGGGCCATTTGCAAAGGAGATTAATGATATTGAATTTCAGGCTCTGGTAAGCAATGAGGAAGTCCATTCTACAGCTGAGATTGTGCTTCAGAACAAGGAAGCTGTGACAGAAGGTGTGCTTGAGGAACTCCTTGAGGAGATATCTTATAAGGCACTTCCAGCATATCTGGTTGATAAGATTGTTATTGATGCAGGTAAGTTGAGACTGGGAGATGTTATAAGGGTTAAGGATCTGGATATTGCCAGGAATCCTAACATAGATGTACTTACAAGCCCTGATAAAGTTATTGTCAGTGTTGTTGCTTCTAAGAACGCAGGGGTTGATGAAGATGCTGATGCTGATGGCGGAGAAACCGGGGAAGAAGCTAAGTAAGTTTTACACATAAATCCCCTGAAACCAGGGATTAAATATGGCTGTATGTCGTATACTGCAGGTGTTAAGGACGCAGTTATGGCATACAGCCATTTGTAATCTCTTGATACTTCAGGGGATTTATTATATTATGGTTAAAGGTTCAGAAGCCGGAATGGAGGTTATTATGCCAGGATATTTGATTAAAGATACAACTGTAAGTGAAAGAATTGCACTTGTTAAACAGTGGGAAGAGGATGAGGGCTGTGAAAACTGTGGCATTGACCCTCTTATTTTCTACAAGGACTATATTGATGGAAAAAAAGAAATATCCCAGATCAATGCGGAATACAATGCCAGATATGTAACGGAGATTCCTGATGATGAGGGCATGGGATGCGGAATGGGGAACAGAAGATGACAGATATTCAGAAAAGCCTTATGGATATGCAGGATCTGGGATACAGGGATTTCAACAGCAGTCTCCTGCCGGGAGTTCCAAAGGAATCAGTTATTGGAGTAAGAATCCCTGAAATCAGAAAATATGCCAGGACACTATATAAAACCGGGGAGTGGGAGAAGTTTATTACTGAACTTCCACATACATATTATGAGGAAAATGCTCTCCATATGATACTTTTATGTAACATAAAGGATTATGATACCTGCATAAAATATATTAATGAATTCCTTCCATATATTGACAACTGGGCAGTGTGCGATTCAGGAGTTCCTGACTGTTATAAGAAAAACCTGAACAAGCTGATGACAGAGGTTAAAGTCTGGATTCAGTCAGACAGGGCTTACACTGTAAGGTATGCTGTAGGGGTACTTATGAGACTGTTTCTCGATGAACATTTTGATAAGGAGTATCTTACTATGGCAGCCGGTGTTAAGTCTGAGGAGTATTACGTTAATATGATGGTGGCATGGTATTTTGCCACAGCACTGGCAAAGCAGTGGGACAGCACAATAACTTATATTGAGGACAGGAAACTCACACCATGGATTCATAACAAAACCATACAGAAAGCGGTGGAAAGCTATCGTATTACACAACAGCAGAAGGTGTATCTTAAATCTATGAGAATTAAAAAAGCCTAGCATTTACAAATATTTCCGTTGAATCATTTGAATTATATGCTATAATCAATCTTGAGAAAATGTGAAAGGAAACTTCATCAATGAAATTTAAAGACCACAAGAATGTGTCTCAGTACCTTGTAGAATCCCTGAACTGTAAGCTTAAGTTTAGACACAGATGGGCCCTGGTTATTGGAAGTGTCATTCCTGATATTACTGTTTATACATATTTCAGAAGAAGCGATGGTGGACAGAAGCTAAGAGGTCATAATTATGAGAATTCCATGGATTGTATGAAGCAGCTTGTGGAGTCTGTTAATAATGACAAAGCCAACAGCATAATGAAGTACATTCATGTTGGAATGCTTCTTCATTATTCAGCAGATTCATTCACCTATGCACATAACAGTCATTTCAAGGGAACTATTGGAGAACACAGAGAGTATGAGATGCGCCTTCATGAGGAACTTGAGGAAGCTATGCGTAATAACATAAGTAGTGAGACCTTGAATGAAGTTAATGATATATTTGCCCGAATTAAGGAACTCCATGATATGTATCTAAAGGAGATTCCATGCTGCCAGATAGACTGTGCATATATCTTTGATATTGTAACATATATATTTAACCTGCTGGTAGGCGGTGACTATGCCCAGCATGTACAGATTAATGCAGCATAATCAGTGTTTTTGGATATTATTAAGTGAATATACTAAGTGGATATAAAGTGATGGAATAAAGCCTGTGGGTTGAAGTGGTAATTCGGCCTTAATATATGGCAAAATCTGTTACTTTATATTTATTTTATAATTATTATTAGCACTCACTATTGACGAGTGCTAACAGAAGTGATATAACTACACTTGTAAATAAGATATGGACCACATTGAATGTGGAAGAATGAAAGGAGATATGACATATGTTAATGACAAATTTTTTTGATAATTCTTTATTGGATAACTTTTTCTCTGTTCCATCAGACACATACAGAAACAAGAGCAATACAACAGGATTGATGCAGACAGATATTAAGGAATCAGACACAGAGTATGAGATTATCATGAATCTTCCAGGATTTAAGAAAGAAAATGTAAAGGGTGAACTTAAGGACGGATATCTGGTAATTACAGCTACTAATGCTGAGGATGAAACAGACAAGAATGTAAAGTACCTTTGCAGGGAGCGTTATTCAGGTGGATGCAGCAGGAGCTTCTACGTTGGGGAGGAAATCACCCAGCAGGATATCAAAGCAAGATTTGAGAATGGAGTTCTTACATTTATTGTTCCTAAGATTGATAAGACAGCAAGAGCAAAAGAGACTAAGTTCATATCAATTGACTGATAACAGGTTATTATGATTTATGGCTGCCGCACACCAATATTAGTGTGGCAGCCAGTTTTAATCTGAAAGGGAGGTGGTTGTTATGCCTGCAAGAAAAGATTGTTATGAGATACTTGGAGTTTCAAAAGATGCAGATGAAAGCACCATAAAGAAGGCTTATCGAAAGCTGGCAAAGAAATACCATCCTGATACTAATGCCGGGAATCCCCAGGCTGAAGAAAAATTTAAAGAGATTAATGAAAGCTATGCTATTATAGGTGACCCTGAAAAACGAAAGCTTTATGACAAATATGGCTATATGGCATTTCAGGAGGGCTTTGACCCTAAGAAAGCTGAGGAATACGAAAAATATGGCGGTGGGATGGGTAATGGAAATGGTACCTATGAATTCCACTTTGATGGTACTGGTTCAGAGGATTTCGGGGATATATTTGATAATATATTTGGCGGATTTGGAGGCGCTGGTTCAGGTTTTGGCGGCTCAGGTTTTGGTGGTTCAGGCTTTGGCGGTTCAGGCTTTGGTGGCTCCGGATTTGGCAGTTCAGGCTTTGGTGGTTCTGGCAGGGGCGGCTTTAATGGCGCAGGCAGGAAGGGAGCAGATGCCCAGGCTGATATTACAATAAGTTTTGATGAGGCTGTGACAGGTTGTGATAAGAATATTACTCTTCAGGATGAAGTTGGTAAGACCCAGTCATTAAGAGTGCATATCCCTGCAGGTGTGGATACAGGCAGCAAGGTAAGGCTTAAAGGCCAGGGAGGAAGGTCATCTGGAAATGGCAATGCAGGAGATCTTTTCCTTAACATTAATGTGGAGAAAAAACCGGGATTTGACCGTAAAGGTCTTGATATATACACCACCATTAATATTCCATATACTACAGCAGTGCTTGGAGGAGAAGCTATTGTACACACAGTGACAGGTGATGTGAGCTGTAAGATAAAGGAGGGAATCCAGTCCGGAAGCAAGATACGTCTTAGAGGCAAGGGAGCACCTTCCATGAAAAATAACAGCATAAGGGGAGACCAGTATGTGACAGTCCAGATACAGGTACCCAGGTATGTTTCACCAGAAGCCAGAAAGAAGCTAAAAGAACTGGAAAAACTTCTGTGATTTATGATACAATGAGCTATAAGAGTGATTAACTTATACGGAGGTATCATTTTGAAAATGGGAGACAGCAGAAGCAGAAATGTCAGCCAGGCAAGATCGTCAGTGAACGGGGCAACAGGGAACAGGCCAGCAGGCACTCAGGCAGGATCTTCAGGCGGCAGACCGGGACCTAAGAGAATATCAAGAAAACAGAGAGAAATGAGAAGGAAAAGACAGCAGCTTATGGCTGTATCATTAATACTGGTATTATTAATAGTAATTCTTATTGCAGTATTAATAAAAAGCTGTGGTAATACGAAACCACAGACAGACAATGTTACAACACCGGCTGTCAGCCATCCTGAAACTCAGAATGAACAGGGAAATGCGTCCCAGAGTGATGGAGAGAATAATAATCAGGATAATGGACAGAATAACAGTGGCAATTCCGTACAGGAAAAAGAATATACAGGGGAAGACGGAAAACTCCACAAGGTGATTGGAACAACAGAAAAAGGATATACTATAGAGGAAGTAGATGGAGTTACCTATGTGGATGGTGTGTTGATTGCCAATAAGACATACCCATTGCCAGAGGATTTTATTCCAACTAATCCGGAAGTTCCAGTAACAGAGGGAAGAAGTACCAAGAGTCTTGATAAGGATTTAATGACTGCATGGAGACAGCTTCAGGCGGATGCAGCTGCAAAGAAACTTAATCTGTATATATCCAGTGGCTACAGATCTTTCCAGGTTCAGAAGACACTGTATAACAATTATGTTGCCAAGGATGGAAAGGCACTGGCTGATACTTATTCTTCAAGACCGGGTAATTCTGAGCACCAGACAGGACTCTGCTTTGACCTTAACAGCATTGATGATACATTTACCAATACAGCTGAAGGAAAGTGGGTCAATGACAACTGTTACAAATATGGATTCTGCATAAGATTCCCTAAGGGAAAGGACGAATATACAGGATATCAGCATGAGTCATGGCATCTTCGTTACGTTGGAACAGAGCTGGCTGAGAAATTATACAATGGTGGTGATTGGCTGTCATTGGAGGAATACTTTGGTATTACAAGCAAGTATCCAGATTAAGT
>SAMEA3663175__coassemble_298_pt1 | contig 13795 bp, 10 predicted proteins | sample SAMEA3663175__metabat2_high_PE_014 | metagenome-assembled genome bin SAMEA3663175 (sample SAMEA3663175) | pig gut metagenome | biome: pig gut; feature: pig-associated habitat; material: faeces | place: Denmark | collected 2012 | reverse complement strand
AAATTCCTTTTTTTCTTTATATTCTCTGCTATTCACTGCCTACACCTTTTCCAAACATATTACTATCAGGCACCCCTGATTTATGAATTTCTTCGTTGCAATGCAACTCCCGCAATTCTATCACACGTCTGATTTTTTTCAACATAATAAATGTGAAATTTTTATGAAAAAGACCATCTACAGCCATTTTACGACTGTGATGGTCTACTAGTTACTACTATTTATTATTCATCAGAATACCATTATTATTCAGATATAATGATGTAAGTTCAAAATTATTGCCTGAGCCAGATTAATTCTTTGGCAGCTTCATCTTACCCACTATCATTACTGCCACAATCTTAATAAGATTAACAATAAGAAGCGCCCATGCCATTCCCCATATTTTCCATGCAAATGTCATGGGAACTGCCAGAACAACGAACATTATCATATACACAATATTAATATACAGCTGGTACTTTTCATCAGTAAATCTTAAAAGCACAACAGTAAGTGTATTAGAAAGGAAATAGTATATCTGGCCTGCATTGGCAACCCACAGATAAGGCTTTACATCACTATATATATCAGGGTACATAATCATTACAAATACCATGGATACCCCGACACAAAGTACATTAAGCACTGCGCCTCCTGCAATAACAGCCATACACAGCTTAAGGAATGTGCTGCCCTTAAGCTTTCCGTTAAATCTTGCCAGATGCCCCATGATAACCCCGTTAAGAGGCATGGAAACCAGTGATATCATCTTTCCAACCAGCGTTGCGGCATAGAATATTGTAACAGCCACTCCTCCTGCAATTGCCTGAAGCATAAGCCTGTCAGCATTAAGAATCACGGCTGCAATAAGCTCGGTAAGAGACAATATTATGACAGACTTCATGTTATCCTTGTAATAATCGGACTTCCTAAATACAGGTTTGCGGTACAGAGAGCCCTTAATTACAACAAATCCTACTGCCAGAGCCTCACCAATAAGCATAGCTGCAATCCATGAGTGAGTAACAGGAAAAAGAATAATTCCCACAACATATCCCACAGATATGAGAATATAATATAACAGAAAGCCTCTGTAATTAACATTAAGCCTGAATTCCACATCACTGTAATATCTAAGAACAGTTACAACCATAAGTGCAAAAAATCCCAGAAACATCAGGACAGAACCATCTCCCAGCCACATAAGGCCTGCCAGAGACACTGGTATGCAAAGAACTGCAATATACAGAAGAAATCTGTTATAATCTCCATTACAGTCAATATTCTTGGTCCTTGCCACCATTCTGGAATAATTAGCTGCCACACCGAATGTAGAACCCATAATAGACACGATTGACAGAAGAGTTAACACCTGTCCGAATCTATCTGTACCCAGCTGCCTCTGAAAGCATGGATACAGAAGGAGCTGGATAACGCCATTCATGGCAATAAGCCCCAGCATACTGTCTATCAGATCTCTTGAAACGCCTTTAACCTTATCTAATACCTTCACATGTTCTCCTATCTATACAATCACGTGGTCGGGAACCTGCTTCTCAACTGGTGGAAGCTGCATGTAATCACCATACTGTGCCTTTAACACCTCATCAAAACATGCAGGCGCATCAAAGTAATCGTCATCCACCTGAACAGGTACAATATCCTTAAACCATTCTTTCTTAAGCGTAATTCCAATCAGGTTAATTGGATAATTGCTGTAGAAATATCTACCTGTACTGCCCTTTACAGAGCGGCTTAACTTCTCATATCTTCTGTACAGATAATTTAGGCTGAACAGCTTTCCCACTGCGGCAAGCACAGCTACAACAATCTTTGAAACGCCTGAATACTCAGAGAGGTCAATGCTGTCCCTGTGTCCCATTGCCATTCCATATACGAATGTAAGTCTTGTCTTTAATATCTTTTGTTTGAAATCGCTGTCATATGCATTATCCAGAATGAAGAAATCAATGCACATCCTGTTCTTGCATTTTTCAAGACACTTGCTTATACATTTGTCAAATGTTTTTACAGGAACTTCATCTCTTACATTCACAAGTCTTGTAGTGTAATCAAGGAATCCGCCAGGAGTAAGCTCCCTGCTTGTCACAAGCACGAAATCCTCACCCCACTCCTCTGCTGGTACTGCAAGAATCTTCTCATATTCTTCCCTGGTAAATGCCACATCTATATCATCATCCCATGGAACGAATGACTTGTGTCTTACAGCCCCGATAAGAGCACCTGAATCATAATAATACTTAATTCCATATTTATGGCACACCTCATGAAGCTTTCTCATGGTATATCTGTTAGCTTCCTGTGCCTTCTTTAAATTATCCATTATCCTTTGTTACCCCACTAAACCTTATCTTACTTCAACTTCCTTTAATGCTGCTACAAGAGCGTCATTGTCCTTCTCGTCTCTTACTGCAAGTCTGATATACTGTCTTCCATCAGCCTCCCCTACCTTCTTGGTAAGGTCTTTAATAAGAATGTCCTTTTTTAACAACAAACAGCACAACTCATGGCCTGTAATTCCAGAAAGCTCACACATCACATAATTTGCCTGGGATGGGAACACCTTAATATATGGAATACTCTCAAGTCCCTGTACAAGCTTTGCCCTTGCAGCTCTTAACTTAACTAAAGAAGCTGCATAATCCTTATTGTACTTCTCCATAATCTGCATGTAGAATTCACCAAATGAATTGATATTCCATATGGCAACATCCTTCTTCATGTCAGCAATAACATCTGTATTGCTGCTTGCCAGAATACCAAGTCTCACACCAGGCACACCATATGATTTTGATATACTCTTGACCACATACAGTTCACTGTAAGATTCTAATATGTTATCATCCAGTAAAGACAGCTCCTTAACAGCTGCTCCTTCAGGAATGTCAGCAAAATCCACAAAGCTTTCATCAATAACAAGTTTTATTCCCTTGCTCTTACACCAGTCAATTAATTTCTTAAGTCCATCCACTGGAATATAATTACCACTTGGATTATCAGGATTAATAAGTACCAGATTATCAACAGCATTATCGGTATAGAACTTTATAATATCATCTGCATCATACCTGAAGCCTTCCTTTTCAGGTCTGTATCCCACAATCATTGACTTATCATATCTGTTAGGATACTCCTCGAATGTTGGATATATACATCCAAGCTTACCTGTGAAATGTTCCATCAGAGACTTAATAAGCTCAGCTGCACCATTTCCAACGAGAACATATTCCTGTCTTATTCCGAAATTATTGGCTGCAAGAAGAGAATTAACCTCCATGCCAGATGGATACTGGGCAATCAGTGTCTCGAAATTAGACTTTATCTCCTCGTTAAGCTTTTCTGGTGGATAATATGGATTAACAAGATAGCAGAAATCCTTTAATCCCGGATATCTCCAGAATCCGCCATATCTTCTGTTAATCTTGTCCAGCTTGCCATCATCACTGTCTGCAAACAGAGACTCTGCAATGTTAAGATCCTGTATATTATCTATCTCATACCACTTCTGTCCCGTCAGTCTCTTTGCACGGATTTCCTTAGTCTCAAGCATAGCGATAAGCTTAATTACTGACTCATAGTACTCATTCTCGCCCATTGCCTTCTCATAGGCAGACAGAAATGGCACATATGTGTTAGCACTGAAATGACTGCTGAACTTATATATATTAACTGTCTTATAATACTTTTCCTTCTCTGCAAACTTAAGATGCTTTCCAGGAATAAAATCAACGATACAGTCATTATCATCAAGCTCCATACATGTTCCATCCATCCAGCTCTCAAACTTATCCACCAGAGCCAGAGTCTCTCTCTTATCATCAAGCAGAGCATCAATAAGACTTTCCTCGAATACCAGATCTGATTCAAGAAGAAGTGTATCCTCTGCACACAGATAATCTTTGGCAAGTGCCAGAGAATATATATTGTTAGTCTTATCATATATTGGATTGTTGATGAACACTACTGGTGTCTTCACATTCAGAGTTCCAATATAGTCAATTAACTTCTGTCCCTCGTATCCAACTACTATTACAATTCTTGATAAGCCTTTCTTATCCAGAATACGGAGTGCTCTCTCAATCATTGTCACTCCATTAACCTTAACCATGCACTTGGTATTATTGTTTGTAAGAAACTTAAGCCTTTTCCCCATACCTGCGGCCAGAATTAAACCCTGCATACCTTTGCTCTCCTTTGGTAATCTAATTATTTCATCCCCATAAATGAAATGTTGCACGAAAAAAAGTGTGAAAAACCAACAGATTCCAAAAGCTTTTCACACATTTTTCACATATTTTACTCTTTATTTACTGTACTGTCAATGGTGTCAGTATTGTTATAATCTCCCAAAGGGTTAAAACTTTATAAAATACAGATTTCCATTGTCACTGGATATAAAGCTGCCTCCTACGGCACCCTCCAGTCCAGTCTTTAATTCTGCAAATTCATCATCAAGATAAGCCCTTCTGTCCACATATATTCCGGCAAAACCCTGTTCCTTAAGATACTTTACCATATCTCCATAACTCATCTCTGAAACATTCTTATTCCATGTATCCTCTTCTCTTCCCTTGATAGAGCCATAGCTCCATCTTAATGTATCAGAATGGACAAATCCAACATACGGATGATAATCCCACATATCATTTACCGGACCAAATTCCGGATATTCATGGTACGGAAGCTGGTAAATCATAGCTCCCTCATCAAGCTGGTTCTCAATTCTTTCCACAAAGTCCTTATCACTTGCATATTCTTCCCTGATAGTATCATAAGGAGGAGTTGCAAATTCTGGGCATCCTTCCCATATACTGAATATACATGCAAGACCAAAAACGCCATAAACAATATATATAAGGACACCTTTAAGCACTTTCTTTGCATTGATTACTTCCACAAGCCTGTCCATGCATAATGCCACCGCAAGAATAGCCACATATTCAATAAATATCGAAATTCTATTGTATCCTCGAAGCAACGGACTTATAAAGAATGCAAACATTGCACCAATTCCACCTATTGTTCCCAATAAAACCATCATGATGTTAAGTTCTGACAAAAACCCTAAGCGTTTTTTTAACAAACTATCCTTTTTTACAAAAATACATAGTATAAGTATTGCAAATCCAACCATACCTATAATTCCAAGATACGATGTTATATTTTCTGTAACAAGAAAAGCATTCTCATTGTAATACTCAATATACTTACCATACACACCATGTCCATTTATGGGCATAAACAGCTGTGCAATTTTCATTCCATATAACTCTGATTCCTGAAAACTTGTACGCTCAAGCGCTGTAGGATTGGCACCATTAACAAACGTATATATTTTCCCTGGTAGAATACTTAATACTACAAAAAAACACACCATTATGGTTGCAATTACCCCTCTCAAACCTTGCCTTATCTTTCCAGTCTTCATAAGTTTAGATATGGCAGTTACAAGGAATATAAAGCATGTAAAGAATGGATAATAAGCTATACCATTATTTGCAATCAAAAATGTAAATAACAGAACCACATAATTAATCTTTCTCTTGAAGAAATTCCTGTCTGGTACAAGAACATCATCTCTTTCATATATCCACAGGCATATAAGGATTGAAAGAGGAATGAAGTAACATTCAGTAAGAACAATGTGCCCTATATTTCTGTACAGCATATATGGGGATAATGCAAATACAGATGAGGCAAGGGCATTTATCCAGCAGTTTATCTTCATATTTCTCATAACAAAATATGAGATAATCCCTGCCATAAAATATATAGACAAATACGTAAGATTCATAGCTGCCGCTGCATTTCCTGTCATAACGGCGAATATTTTCATAATGAACAGTCCCACATTATGCATCATGGATGATGTAAAATCATAGTACTGAACGGTAAAAGGTGCTCCCAGCCTGTCAGATGTCATATTCCATCCCTGCTCTGTAAACTGCTTGGCATTGACTAACACTCCCATGTCGTCACCGCCCTCATACTGCATAGGGATACAAAGGTTAAAATTACCTAAATCCATTAAATAAAACATCATTACAAAAATAATGAGATTCATTAACATAAAACTTGAATAGTCCTGCCATTTGGATTTTATATAATTTACCAGTTTTGTTTTCATATCCACACCTTTCCTTTTATTCATCACCAACAACAATGCTGCTAATATTTATATTGTCAGGGAAACTAAACCGATATACTTTTCCATATCTTCCCGTATTTATTACCTCGCCATCACTTCTACTTATCTTATATTGTTTTCCATTGATATCACAACATGTAAATACATCTGGCGAATAATCATACAAGAACATATCTATAGAATCTGCATATGCTTTATAATTATATCCATCATCATTCATATTTAGTTCCAGACCATTACAATCTGCAATAACAACATACCATTTTGCAAGATGGTTCAACACTTTAAATCCTTCTTTATCCATTTTTTGATATAGTTTATTTAACTCTGTGCTTTGCCCCTTATCTTCATAAATATCATCCCATCCATATATGTTATTCTTTTCTCTTAGCCATGTAGTATAAGCATTATTAGTACATGTTGGTCGATACGCATACATTGAATATGATGTATCAAGCACATAATCCATTCCTATATCATTCAAAATTCCCGCATCAATTCCGTCTGCCATTGTATTAACATCATTCTGATAAAACACATCTTCTTGTTGAACAGAATAGCTGCCAACAATGCTATTGATAGCAAATATAATTGTCAAAACTAAGGCGGCAGATATATTAAGGCTGATAAATGCAATTCTATTGTTAGCTTTTTTTCTGCCAACTAGAACAACAAGAATTGCAAATATAATTGCAAATCCCCAGCTGCCATAATAAGCAGGAATATATCCACTAAACCATTCCACTTCCTTCTGGTATTTAACAGACACACTGATTAAAACAGACGGCATAACAATCAACAGAATACCCATTGTTGTCATACTACATATATTATTTAATTTTTCATCCTTTATATACATTAATACCACTATTAATAGAATAAAAAGGAACAAATAAGATAATATTTCTAATAGTCCCACATTGGTCTTAATAAAATCAATCCATTCAGAAAAACTTAACAAGTGAAAATCTTTTATGGCTGCACCAAATCCTAATGAGCCTGAACATTGCTTAAAAAATGTAGATACTATATTACCTAAAGACATATTGGGCGTAGCTCCATCATAATCTCCTGAAGCAAGAAATCTTGTAACAACATTAGCAATAATCCATGCAATTTCAATTATTATCTGTGGCAATCCTGTTTTAACCGATTTCCAGAAATGATTTTTAACATAATCCCATCCATCAATACATATTAAAGCAACAATAAAACAAAAACACAGAACGTACGCAACCTCATAGGTACCAAGTGAAATAAACCAAAAGATACAACTAATTACTTGAAATCTTACTTTGCCTGTTTTTCTATACCTGATATACGAATATACCGCAAGAAGAACCATTAAAAAACAAATCTGCACAAGACCATGAAATGCATATATACCTGTATAATATGATGCTCTTAAAGAAATAACTGCAGGAAACATAATTACAGTTAAATATGTCAGTTTTTTTGAATCCGTTAGTTCTCTTATAACACCACCCAACACTAATCCATTTAAAAACATAGCCCCAACTATAAATGATTTATATAGCACACGAGGCAAATAATTTAAAACAAAATCACTGTAGAATGAAAAAATGAGTATTCTTCCGTATGATGTAACCCATCTATTAATATCTCCAAGCACCATTCTGCCCAATGTAGTGTCATTGTTAATTGCAATACCTAAATCAACTGAACTCCACATATCATCAAACATATAACCACTTGTAATTACCAGCTTGAAACATAGTATATACATTATGGCAATGGAAATCCACATTATATATTTTCTGTAATTATCCCTTATCATCAGAATTCTTTCCTACTCTCTCAATAATCCTGTCGAACTTCTTCATAATGTCATCCCACTGGAAGTAGTCCTCCACATATTTTCTGGCATTCTTACACATGATGGCGTATTCTTCAGGATGTTCCATCATATAGTTGATGCATCCCTCGAATTCGAAATAATTCTTATAATACAGACCACCATTACTCTTCACACAATGACCTTTTAACACATCACATATTCCGTTCACAATTACAGGAACAGAAAGTGTCATTGCCTCAAGAACAGAGATAGAAAGGCTTTCAAACTTTGATGGAAGTATAAGTGCCTTGGCACCCTTAATACCATCAAACTTATCCTCCTCACTTACGAATCCAAGACTAATAATATCCGGACTCTTAGGAATATCGCATACAGCCTTTCCCATAAGAACCAGCTTTAAATCACTCTTTACTCTTCTCTTATACTCAAGGAAATACTTAAAAAGCCTTGGGCAGTCCTTGCCCTCATCAATACGCCCCACATATATAAGATAATTATCAAGGTTGTACTTCTTCTTAAATCTATCGCTGTCCACAACCTCTGGAACCTCAACACCAACGCCCATAACCTCGTATGGTACATTTTCATTGTGGAAGATTGAATGAACCAGATCCTTTTCCTCATCTGTTAAGAAAACAAATGCATCTGCTGCCCCGAACACCTTCTTATACATATCAAAATGTATGAAAGGCTCCTGATGGGCTGTAGGTATGAATATTGCCTTGTTCTTAATTCTTACTATACTCTTTACAGCAGTATAATACAGGTATGTTACAACAATTATTGCCTCGTACTCATCCTGATGCTTGTCCACATACTCCACCAGATCAGGACAGTATGGTCCCATATGTTCAATCCACTGCTCTGATATCTCCTCCTCAATTTGAGGGTTGGAAAGCATCATGGAATCCAATGCAGAGAATACCTTGGGTTCACGCTCATGGAGAGTCTTGAATCTTCTTACTGTAACACCATTAATCTGCTCCACGCCTTCGTTGTAGTAATTAGACCACTTAACATACTCCACTGCACAGGAAGTCAGTACTTCCACATCATATTTTGCAATAAGTCTCTCGGCAATCTGTCTTGAATACAGCTCTGAGCCTCCGTTAACCTCCAGGCCATATCTCTGGTTAATAATAGCAATTTTCTTCTTCATAACATCCTAATCTCCATTCCGCAGACGCCTTTGCGTCTCTACTGAAAGGCCTCCATAAGTTTATCTGTGATAATGTCCCATTTAAAGTTATCTAATACGAATTGTCTTCCGTTCATACCCATTCTGTGGGCAGTTTCCTGATTATCAAGGATATAATTAACGCAGCCTTCAAACTGGAAATAATCCTGAAAATACAATCCGCCATTAGAACGTTTTGCAAAATCTGTAGTTACCTCACATCCTGTATGGACAAGAACAGGTCTTTCACACAGCCAGCTTTCCATAATAACAAGGGAAAAGCTCTCATGTAATGAAGGCTGGCAGAGCAGCTCTGCTCCTGCGTAGACATCGAATTTAAGCTGTGGGTCAAGGAATCCCATATTGATAATGTCATCCCTGCTCTCCTCAGGGATAGTAACCTCGCCGCCACCAATCATAACAAGCTTAAGATTACTGCGTTCCGGATTTCTTTTCTTGTATTCTGCAAAATACTTTATCAGTGTATATATATTTTTACTCTCATCCTTTCTACCTGCATAGAGTATATAAGGATAATCTATATTGAATTCTTTTCTGAACCTTTCCCCGTCATACTGGAATTCTGTGTCCACTCCTGCTCCAACAACAGTCTGTTTTACCCCGGACAGCTTAAACAGCTTATTTGCCAGCTGTTTTTCCGGTTCTGACAGATATATCATACCTGCAGCTTCAGAGTACACCTCCCTGAAAGTCTGGAAGTAGGCATAACACTCATCATGGAGACATGGTATAAGAATTGACTTATATGGACATGCTCTCACTCCCTCATATGTGGTAGTAAACATATATGGAATATATATGAACCTGTGATATTCCTCACTGTGGTCCTTAATATATCCATACAGGTCAGGACTGTTTACCATTTCCCTTAAAAAAGTCTCTTCTTCATCGAAAGTAATGCTCTCACCCCTTAACAGCTTACCGTTAATGCTGTGAAACAGAAGGCTATTCCCCTGTCTTACCTTAAATCTTCTCACAGGAATTCCTTCTACTTCCTCCAGACCTTCCTTGAAATAATTTACTGTCCAGTCTGAAGTAAATTCCTTGACGCAGGTGGTAAGAACCTCTAATTCCACACCCTTCTTATGAAGATGCTCAACTATTCCCTTTAATTCCAGTTCCGCTCCACCTCTTATGTCCTTGTGGTACCACGGAATAACAAAGCCTAATTTTTTCATGATTAATCACCATTTCTAATGGATTTACAGTTAATTCTAATTACCATTACTTCCAATAAATGAAACTAAATATTTTTTAAATTTATCTGCAACAGCCTCATACCGAAAATCATTTACCCTTTCGTTCTGAAGCCTTATTATCTCTTTTCTTAAATCATTATCTGTCACTACTCTGTCAATGCACCCTGCAGCAACTAAAGGGTCACTGCTTTCAAGTATAATCCCCTGGTTATTCATAGTTTCAGGAATTGCTGTTGTACCATATGCAATTACAGGAACCTGAAGCATCATGGACTCCACTATTGGTACACAGAATCCCTCGTGCTCACTCATGCACAGGAACACATCTGCCAGCTTGTAACACGCCAGTATTTCTTCGAATTTAATGTGCCCTGTAAATACAACATCATCGTCTATTCCCAGTTTGTTTACATATTTCTTTAGCCTTAAATAATATGCATCCTCTTCCTTATAAGAACCAGCAAGAATCAGCCGGGAATTCTTATTATACAGCTTTTTGTAATAATAGAATGCTGCAATAACATTCTCATGCTTCTTATTAGGTGCCACTCTTCCAGTAAAGAGAATATTAGTCTTATTATCCCTGAAGTCCTTCATAAAATGATGTGATGGCTTTCTCTTATAATCCTCCATTGGAATAACGATTGGAAGAACATCTATCTTACACTTATATCCCATATTAATCAGGTCATTCTTGTTAAAGGTTGACACCGCAAGACAATAATCAACCTTATCTGCAAGATATTTTGCCCCCTCAAGACCATATTCACATATCTGGCTGAATCTCTCATCATTGCCTTTAAAGAATTCAGGAGGAGTGACATTATGATATACCATTATTTTTCTACACTTGAATCTTTCAATGTCATAATTAAGCTTTGTTCCTGTGGAAAAATGATATATAAGCACGTCCGATTTATCCAATGTGCCAATCTTCTCAACAGGCTGGGCAACTCCCCTCTTAACATTGGAAACAATGCTTTCTGCGTATATTCCTGTGGAATAACCCATGCTTTTTATTACCTTCTCGAATGCCACTGCATCATTACTTACAGCATCACCATTAGCAATGGTGGATAATACCTGGATAACTCTCATATCGATAATCCTTTACTGTTTATTAGACTCTGATTCTAATTGGGAAATCTTTGCTTTCAATTCTTCAATCTCTTTTTCCTGCTGGTCAATATAACAGTTCATCTGGTTCATCATACGCACTATTGAGGCATTGAAGCCATCCTGAGCCATAACAATAGGCTCTACAAAGAAATATACCAGCTTTCTTATAACCTTTCTTATGAATACCCTTATTCTGCCCCCCTGAAGTGGTCTGTATGGGTTAACATTCCATTCATGATTAGCAACATACAGGTCTTCCTTAAACTGCAGCTTGTCAAACTTAACAACATTCATTGAGCTGACATCAACAACCACATCATCGAAACTAAGCAGATCATTGGTGTAGCCTTTGGCATTAATATCAGCCTTGATCTGCTTCATAATCTCTTCAACATTAATATTGTTCTCTGTTCCCATGTTTATCTCCATTCTTAATTACTGATACTACATCATGTTCGTAATTTTTCTTCATGTCATATATGTCTTCATATAAATATTCAGACAAATCAATATTATCTTCTTCATCAATATTTTTAAGAAATCCCCCTAAAAATTTTGAGTATCTTTCTGCCGCTTCGCCATACATATGCCCATCATAATCCCAATAATCATTAGTATCTCTTATAAACTTTGATGGCTTTACCAAATTAAAATCATAATAATCTACTTTGTTGTTTCTTGCAAGTTCATTAAAATAATCCTGCACCATATCATACTGTGGCAACGACTCATCTGCCAGCAAGGTTTCAACATTTATTGGCGTTGTAACCATAATTACTTTAGAGCCCTTCTCTTTACACAGGTTAACCATCTTTTCAAAATAATCCAGAGATTTTCCTGTGTCGATTATATTTCCATCCCAATTAACTGTGCATTTAGCATTTTCATCTCTTTTAAACGTTTTATCTCTATATATGAAACCATTGCCTTTGTATGTATCACAACTTTCAATTTGTGTAACTGCTGCCGGATCATAATCTCTATATGCTTTAGTCCTCTTATTCCATAAGGTGTCTCTCGCAACATCGTATGCATCCCTATAGTTTAACCAATGAAACAGAGCTGTCCTATACTCTTTCTTCATCAACTTGTCGTGCGAATACATAATTTTTCTATAAGATGTTGGATAATTATAATAAACCACTGTACTCATTATGGTATTCTCGGTAGAAGGAACATTTAAAAAATAGAGATAATCAATATCAATCAACACCACTTTAGGCAAATGATTGCTATACATCTCTTTTGCCATATAATACATATCCAGCATATATTCACCCCCTATAGAGGCGTTTGTTGTATTCATGCCGGTTTCATCTGTAATTATTTCAGGGTCAATACCATATGTAGCATGAGATTGACCTAAAACCACACATTGATAGTCTTCCTCAGTTTTATTCATGTCATTCACAATAATTCTGGTTACTCCTGATTGAATTAATGCCATGTCTAAAAAACCATTTATAAGGCAGAAAACAACAATAAATGCTATTGCGCGTATCCACTTTCCATGTTTTTTATATAAACTTTTCATTTTCAACCACCTCAATATTAAAACTGTGCATATATAAATCCTGATGAACTGCCAATATATCCAACAATTCCTGTTGAGAATATTAATAACATATATATTGCCCATCTAAGCACTAATGGCATATCAGAAATTGCTTTTCTTACTTTAATTCCCTTTTCCTTAAGCAGACTGATAATAAACCATACCAGACATCCTAATAGAATTATTACAAAGTCTAACTGTTCTAAACCCATTTGGTAAAGGCTTCCGTCAAAAATCTGTGACAGAGATATGTTGAAGAATGTATTTTTCATCATTATAAATGCCGCTGATAAGCTTACAGCCCTGTCAAAATACCATCCAATATTTACAAGAATGAATGTCCTTAAAATTTGAATAATTCCCCATCCTTTGCTTTTAGAATTAATATGACAGATTGTCAGGCACTTCTTATATAAAGGTTCTACAAGATTGCTAAAAGCAATTATTACGCCATTATACATTCCATATACAATAAACTTCCATGCAGCCCCGTGCCATACACCAACAAGGAAAAATATAAGCAAGTTAGCCAGACATATAGGAAGAGTTTTCCCAATATACTGATTACAGTGCTTCTTCAAAAATTTACTGAACTTACTCATAGCCTTTGACAAAGAAAATGGGTAAAACACATAATCTTTCATCCAAGTACCAAGAGTAATATGCCATCTTCTCCAGAATTCAGATATTGACTTAGAAAAGAATGGCTGTCTGAAATTCTCGTCAAGTTCAATGCCAAACATTGAAGCCGTTC
>SAMEA3663175__coassemble_284_pt1 | contig 14159 bp, 12 predicted proteins | sample SAMEA3663175__metabat2_high_PE_014 | metagenome-assembled genome bin SAMEA3663175 (sample SAMEA3663175) | pig gut metagenome | biome: pig gut; feature: pig-associated habitat; material: faeces | place: Denmark | collected 2012 | reverse complement strand
GCTAAATTACGGCAGGAGGGAATTCCAGTTATACCCCATCGGGCAGTGAGAATGACAAGAGATGATTATGATAATTATGATTATATAATCTGTATGGATTCTGAAAATGTCCGAAATGTACAGAGATTGTCAGAGGGCGACCCGGAGGAGAAGATATACAAGCTTCTTACCTTTGCAGGTAGTGGGATGGATGTAGCAGATCCATGGTATACAGGGGATTTTGAAGCAACCTTCAGAGATGTCTATGCAGGATGCAAAGGAATTCTTGAGGAGCTGCTGTAAAGGAGTTAATTGCATGCAGGATATATACAGAACTTTAAAATCTGTCTTTGGATATGATGAATTCAGGGACGGACAGAAAGAAATAATTGAATCAATTCTTTCCGGAAGGGATGTGCTTGGGATTATGCCAACAGGTGCCGGAAAGTCCATATGTTATCAGCTGCCTGCTCTGATGCTGCCGGGAATCACAGTGGTTGTTTCGCCTTTGATTTCCCTTATGATTGACCAGGTGAAATCCCTTAACGAGCAGGGGATTCATGCCGCGTATATTAACAGTGCACTTACTGAAAATCAGATTAATAAGGCACTGTATAATGCTGCCTGTGGAAGATATAAGATTGTATATGTGGCACCGGAGAGACTGGAAACAGGACGGTTTCTTGATTTTGTGAATAATTCGGACATTTCTATGATAACTGTGGATGAGGCGCACTGTATATCCCAGTGGGGACAGGATTTCAGACCAAGTTATTTAAAGATAGTTAATTTGATAGAGAATATGCCAAAACGTCCGGTGGTAAGTGCATTTACAGCTACGGCAACAAGACAGGTTAAGGGGGATATTGCCAGGATTTTAAGGCTTAATAATCCATACATATGCGTGACAGGATTTGACAGAAGTAATCTGTATTTTGATGTGAAAACCAGTAAGCACAAGGACAGGGATACACTTGATTTCGTGTTGTCACATAAGGGGGAGAGTGGAATAATATACTGTTCTACCAGAAAAAATGTGGATAAAGTCTACCAGATGCTTAAATCTAACGGAATAGCTGTGGCAAGATACCACGCAGGTATGGATAATGAGGACAGGAAATCTAACCAGGACAGCTTCATATATGATGAAACACCTGTAATTGTGGCTACCAATGCATTTGGAATGGGAATCGACAAGTCTAATGTCCGATATGTACTACATTACAATATGCCACAGTGCATTGAGAATTATTACCAGGAGGCAGGCAGAGCCGGAAGAGATGGAGAGGCGGCACAATGCCTCTTGCTTTTCAGTGTTCAGGATATTATAATTAACAAGTTTCTTATCAAGAACAGGGAAAGCAATGATGAGTTGTCTGCAGAAGAACAGGAGGAACTGTTAAAGAATGATTTCCGCCGGTTAAAGAAAATGGAGTATTACTGCACCGGTAATGGCTGTTACAGGGAGTATATGCTGAATTATTTTGGAGAGTACAGCGACACTCATGGATGTAACAACTGTGGAAACTGTTCAGGACACTGGCTTAATATGTCTGAGTTTGACGAGTTTGAGGGCACAGACAGTACATGGGATTCTGATGGAGATACTATGAGAGCTGCAGGTGGCCTGCCATGGCAATCCCCTGAATGGGACAGTCCATCACGCCGTAAATATAAAGCTACGGATTATGGTACTAAGTCCAGTGCCAGACCATCCATGTCTTTAAATGACCTGGATGATGATGAGAAGAAATTATTTGATGAACTCCGCCAGTTAAGGCTTACTATTGCCAGGGAGGAACATCTTCCACCTTATATTGTATTTTCGGATAAAACACTGGTTGATATGTGTGTGAAGAAGCCGGTGGACAAGGTATCTATGCTTAACTGCAATGGTGTGGGAGAAAACAAGTACTCACGGTATGGAGAGAGATTCATTGAAGTTATAAGAACACATTAAAGACCTAGAATACTATATATTGGAGATGGGAATATTATGGAGAAAGATTTAACTAAAGGCTCGCCTTTTAAACTTATTATAGGTTTTGCTGTTCCTATGCTTTTAGGAATGCTGTTCCAGCAGTTTTATAATCTTGTTGATACCATAATTGTGGGAAAAACTCTGGGAGTTAATGCACTGGCAGGAGTTGGGGCAACAGGAGCGCTTAATTTCATGATTATTGGATTCTGTATGGGTGTGTGCAGCGGATTTGTTATTCCTGTCGCACAGGCATTTGGAGCAGGAAAAGGCGCTGAATTGAGAAAATATGTTTTCAACGGATATGTGTGCAGTATTATATTTTCAGTTGTGCTTACTGTTGCGGCAGTTGCAGGCTGCAGGGCATTGCTTGCACTGCTTAGGACTCCTTTAGATATATTTGAATATTCTTACAGTTATATAAATGTTATATTTATAGGAATTCCAACTGTGTTTCTGTACAATATTGTATCAGGAATTATAAGGTCTCTGGGGGACAGCAAAACTCCTGTTGTATTTCTTGTGGTTTCATCACTCATTAATATAACGCTGGATTTTGTATTTATTCTTGGAATGAAGATGGGAGTGGCGGGAGCTGCCTGGGCAACTAACGTCTCTCAGCTTATTGCAGGAGTGAGCTGCTTTGTATATATGAACAGAAAGTATGACATATTAAAAGGCGGAAGAGAAGACAGAAAGATGGATGGCAGATTTGTGAGAAAGCTGTGTGGAAATGGTATTCCTATGGGGCTGCAGTATTCTATCACAGCTATAGGAAGCACGATTCTCCAGGCTTCTGTAAATATGCTGGGACCAGTATATGTGGCGGCTATGACGGCAGGTGGTAAGATTTTTAATTTTACATGCTGCCCATTCGACGCTCTGGGTTCTACAATGGCTACTTACTGTGGACAGAACGTAGGTGCCGGTAAATATGACCGCCTTGGAAAGGGCGTTATGACTGCATCTATTATCGGGTGGATATATAGTGTGGTTTCATTTGTAGTTCTGGTGTTTACGGCAAGGTACATTTCACTTCTGTTTGTTAATCCGGAAGAAACACAGATTATAGAACTGACACACCGATTTATATGTGCATCTGCATTGTTTTATGTATTTCTTACTCTTGTAAATGTTGTGCGTTTTTCAATTCAGGGAATGGGATTCTCAGGACTTGCCATTATAGCTGGTATATTTGAGATGGCAGCGAGAGCTTTTGCAGCTGTAGTGCTTGTACCAGCCATAGGATTTGACGGAGCATGTCTGGCATCACCACTTGCCTGGGTGGCTGCTGATATATTCCTTGTAAGTGCTTTCCTGCATTGTAGAAAAACGCTGGTCAGAATAAGCCAGTCAAGGCATTGATAAGTGACAGGCTTATAAGAAACATCAGATGTTGAGAGGTAACAGGATTCTGATGGCGTGCTGCTGTTATAGAAGTGCCTGGTGCAACAGAAGCCTATAGGTTTCTGTTACATCAGGCACATGCTGGTTACACAGTGTGCATATATTTTTCTTTGGTGGCCATTCCACCACGGATGTGCCTTTCCTGCTTGTTGACATCAAGGACTTTTCTAGCTTCCATGGCAAGAGACGGGTTGATTTTGGATAATCTTGAGGTTACATCTTTATGTACGGTGGATTTACTTACACCGAATTTGTCGGCAGCCTGACGGACTGTGGCTTTGGTTTCGATGATATACTGGCCGGTCCTGATGGCACGCTCTTCAATATAGGTTTTCATAAAAACCCCTGCATTGTCTGTTTTTTACAGTGTATGCAGGGGTTTGTTTTAATATGAAAAAACCTATAGAATTGACTCAATAGTAAGGGATGTCTTAGATAAATCTATAAATTCCCCATTACATATTACGGATGGCTTGCTTAAAGCCCTGTCATTAATAAGTACAACCTCACCAACACGGCCATCTGAAAGAGTTACATTGGTATGTATGTATGATGAAATTACATTCTTAAGGAATGGAATTGCATACTTAGGGTCAAGACTGGAAAAACACTGGTTTTCCATCTCACGTATTACTGTAAATGGGCATAGCCCCTTTCTGTATACACGGGCAGCAGTCATGGCGTCATATACATCTGCAATGCTTATTATCTTGGCAAATACAGGGATTTTATCGCTTTTAACTCCAAATGGATAACCTGAACCGTCACATTTCTCATGGTGCATGAGGCATGCTTCTTTAATACGGTTATCTATCGGCTGGTTTTTAAGATATTCATATCCTATCTTAACGTGACTCTTGATTATATCGAATTCTTCAGGTGAAAGTTTGCCAGGCTTGTTAAGTACTTCATCGGGAATATCCAGCTTTCCGATATCATGGAGAAGTCCTGAAAGAGTGAGAACTTTAATGTCTTCCCTGGAAAAATGCAGCCACTGTCCAATTATGGATGAGATTAATGCTACGTTAATACTGTGGGCAAATGTCTGGTCATCAAACTGACGGAGGCTGTGGAGCATGTCAAACAGCTGAAGTGTGTTATTATGCTTGTCTACAATTGACATTGTGTGGGCAAGCAGCTCCGCTTCATTAACTGGAGAGTTACGCTTTACTATATCATTAAGACTATTCTTCAATTCATTGACATCCAGCTCATAGTCTTCACAGAATTCCTTGAATTCAGCTGTTTCACGAATTTTATCATAGTAAGTAGGCTCTTCTGCGGGTGCTGAAGAAGTAAATATTTCCTCAATACCAACATACTCTTCCTGTTCAGGTTCTACTGGCCTGTCCTCTACATCAATCTCCAGAATATGATAGTCAGAGAGCTTGGCAATGCTGTCCATATCCAGCTTTGTACCATTGGCTACAATGAGAGAACCATCCTGGGCAATAACGTCTGATGCCAGAATCATTCCCGGTTCTGCATCAAATATGAAAATTGTCTTTTTTTCCATAAATCCTCTATCCTTTCAGGCTTTTGTCAGAAACGAACAAATACATAACAAAATTCGTGATAATTATATGAAATTTTCATAAAAAAGTCAATTTATACTTGACGTAGTGTAAAGTGACGTGTACCATATTTAATGTAATATTAATTATGGCGTGGATTGCGCCGGTTCAGTTTGAAAACATAATAAACGGTTATTTGTCCCTTATTTAGAGCGGTGGAGATACATAGGATCTAAGAAGCCCGGCAACCCCATATATTGTTATATGGAAGGTGCCAACCTGAGCGGAGAAGTATCTGTGTAAGCTGTATTAAGATTAGTGATGAGCATTATTGACTTTAATCTATGTTAAACAGCTTCAGCAGAATTCATTCGAACAATAAGAGGATTTCGAAATCATAAAGATTACGGGTCCTTGTTAAGGGCCCGTTTTTGTTGCAAAAACACGTCAGCTGTTTGACGGATTGAGCCTGCTCAATTTATTAACGAAAGGAAGGTTACACTAATGGAAAAGAGATTATTTACATCAGAATCAGTTACTGAAGGACATCCTGACAAAATCTGTGATCAGATATCAGATGCTGTGCTTGACGCACTTTATGAGCAGGACCCATATTCAAGAGTTGCCTGCGAGACACTGACAAACACAGGATTTGTTGTAGTTATGGGAGAGGTTACAACTAAGGCAAATGTGGATATTCCTAAGATTGTAAGAGATACAGTTGTAGAAATCGGATATGACAGTTCTGAAAAGGGATTTGATGGTAACACCTGTGCAGTTATGGTTGCTCTGGACAAGCAGTCAACAGATATTGCAATGGGGGTTGATAAGGCTTTAGAGGCTAAGAATGGCGAGGATGATGCAGCTATTGAAGCAATAGGTGCAGGTGACCAGGGTATGATGTTTGGTTATGCTACTAATGAGACTGAGGAGTATATGCCATATTCGGCAAATCTTGCACAGAAGCTGGCAAAACAGCTTACTAAGGTAAGAAAAGATGGTACTCTGTCTTACTTAAGACCAGATGGAAAGACACAGGTAACTGTTGAGTATGATAAGGAGAACAAGCCTGTAAGGCTTGATGCTATTGTTGTTTCTTCACAGCATTCTCCAGAGGTTTCACAGGAAAAGATTCATGATGATATTAAGAAATATGTCATCGATGCTATTGTGGATCCATCAATGATAGATGATGATACTAAGATATATATCAATCCAACTGGAAGATTTGTTATTGGTGGACCGGCTGGAGACAGTGGTCTTACAGGACGTAAGATTATTGTAGATACTTATGGCGGTGTAGCAAGACACGGTGGTGGAGCTTTCTCAGGAAAGGACTGCACTAAGGTTGACCGTTCAGCAGCATATGCAGCACGTTATGTGGCAAAGAATATTGTTGCAGCAGGGCTTGCAGACAGAATTGAGATTCAGCTTTCTTATGCTATCGGTGTGGCAAGACCAACATCTATCTATGTAGATACATTTGGAACAGGAAAGCTTCAGGATGAGGAAATTGCTGAGATTATAGAGAAGAACTTTGATCTTCGCCCAGCAGGAATTATCAGGATGCTTGACCTTAGAAGACCTATTTACAAGCAGACAGCTGCTTATGGACATTTCGGACGTCTTGACCTTGATCTTCCATGGGAGAAGCTGGATAAGGCGGAGTCACTTAAGAAGTATCTGAAGGCATAATTATTATGGAAAGTTATTTAATTATTGAAAAATGGATTGCATATTTTTTCATTTACTGCTTTATAGGGTGGTGTTTTGAGAGCACATATGTGTCAATCAAGAGCAGAAGACTTGTTAACAGAGGATTCTTAAGAGGTCCGTTTCTTCCAATTTATGGATTTGGGGCTATTACGATTCTTCTGGCAACATTGCTTGTAACCTGGAGTGTTCCATTGATATTTATATGTGGAATGATAGCGGCAACATTGCTTGAGTATGTTACAGGAGCAATTATGGAGTCGGTATTTTCCATGAAATACTGGGACTACAGCAACCAGAGATTCAATATTAAGGGATATATATGCTTATCATCTTCTATTGCATGGGGAGTATTTTCTGTACTCCTGGTGAAGGTGGTGCATGTCCCGGTAGTAAGAATTGTGGGAAACATGAATAAAACTCTTCTCGGGGTTATTCTTCTGGTTGTAGCAGCAGTTACAGCTGTGGACTTTGTATTCTCCTTCAAGAATGCCCTGGATTTCAGAAAGATACTCGTTTACCAGGCAGCTGTCAAGAAAGAGCTTGCAGAGCTTTCTGAAAGAATCAGCGAGACAAGAGAGGCCTTCAGTGAGATGGCTAATGAGAAACAGCGCGAATACTTTGCAAGACAGGAGGAGCGTATCAGTGCATTGAAGCTTGAACTGGATGCTGTCAGGTTTAAGGCTGAGAAGTTTAGTAAGTCTATTATAAGAAGCTTCCCTAACTCTTCATCTGACAGATTCGGAGAGGCACTTGAAGATATCAAGAAGAAGGTTCTTTCAAGGAAGAATTCTTAATGTAACAGTCTTAATCCTGGGAAATTATATTTTTTTTAAAGTTGCCCCTTTTAAAAATGCTGGGATTTGTATATAATGTTAGATGGACTTGTTTAGGAGTTGAAAGGAGATTAATGACATGTTGTCAACAGATATCGGAATCGATTTGGGAACAGCCAGCATTTTAGTATATATCAAGGGAAAAGGTGTTGTGTTAAAGGAGCCTTCAGTTGTTGCTTTTGACAGAGACACTAACAAGATTAAGGCTATAGGTGAGGAAGCAAGGCTTATGCTTGGAAGAACTCCAGGTAATATAGTTGCTGTAAGACCTTTAAGACAGGGGGTTATCTCTGATTACACTGTTACAGAGAAGATGCTTAAGTACTTTATTCAGAAGGCTATTGGCAGAAGAACATTAAAGAAGCCTAGAATCAGTGTATGTGTACCTTCAGGTGTCACAGAGGTTGAGAAGAAGGCTGTTGAGGATGCAACTCTTCAGGCAGGAGCAAGAGAAGTTGCGATTATTGAGGAACCTATTGCTGCTGCTATCGGAGCAGGCATAGATATTGCAAGACCATGTGGTAATATGATTGTAGATATCGGTGGTGGTACTACTGATATTGCTGTTATTTCACTGGGTGGAACTGTTGTCAGCACATCTATTAAGATTGCCGGCGACGATTTTGATGAGGCGATTGTCCGCTATATGAGAAAGAAGCATAACCTTCTCATTGGTGAGAGAACTGCTGAAGATATTAAGATTAAGATAGGTGCTGCTTACCCACGAGCTGAGGTAAGTTCCATTAATGTGAGAGGACGTAACCTTGTAACAGGTCTTCCTAAAACAGTTGAGGTTACATCAGAGGAAACTGAGGAGGCTCTTAGAGAGGCTACTTCTCAGATTGTTGAAGCGGTTCACAGTGTGTTGGAGAAGACTCCGCCAGAACTTGCTTCAGATATTGCTGACAGGGGAATTGTACTTACTGGCGGTGGTGCGCTTCTTTCAGGTCTTGAGGATCTTATCGAGGCTAAGACTGGTATTAACACTATGACAGCCGAGGACCCTATGACATGCGTTGCCATTGGTACAGGTAAGTTCATTGAATTCCTTTCAGGATACAGAGATACACAGAATTAAATTTTTGCTTAATATACTAAAGAATAGTGAAAATGTGTCGAAATACATATACACGGATGAGTACATTTTTATAAGTGTAGGGTAAGCTTTTGATTGGAGGACAGGTATGGTAAAAGGATTGTATACAGCGTATACAGGAATGGTTAACAGCCAGAAAAGACTTGATGTTGTCTCCAATAACCTTGCCAATGCCACAACGACAGGATACAAGAAGGAAGGACTTACTACTAAGTCTTTCGATGAGATGATGGGTATTAAGATTAAGGACTTAACAGTGGGACATCTTAACCAGCCAATAGGTAATCTGTCGCTGGGGGCTAAGATTGGCGAATCATATCGTGACTGGTCTCAGGGTTCATTTATAAGTACAGAGAACACATATGATTTTGCCTTGTCTGGAAAGGGATTTTTTAATATTTCTTTCACAAGCAAGTCAGGGGAAACATCAACGATGTATTCCAGGGATGGAGCTTTCCAGATGAATGTTGACGGTTATCTGGTTACCAAGGATGGTGATTATGTATTAGGTGAGAATGGTCCAATACAGTTGCCAACTAATATTGATAAACTGGAAGTTCAGCCAACAGGCGAGATATACGCTGACGGACAATATGTTGACACATTTTTATTAACAGATTTTGAGGACTATAATTACCTGGAGGCATATGGTGAGAATCTCTACAGGACTGTGGAAGGTGCAACAGAAGCAGAGTGCAGAGCTACTGTGAATCAGGGCTATCTGGAGGCATCTAACATGAATGTTGTTTCTGAGATGGTTGAGATGATTACTATTGCAAGAGAGTACGAGAGCGGTCAGAAGGTAATCAATGCTGTAGATGAGATGCTTGGCAAGATGGTTACTATTTCAGAATTGTAATTAAGAAATGAGGTATTTATGGTTAGATCTTTATATTCTGCGGCATCAGGAATGATTGCCCAGCAGACTAATGTTGACGTTATTGCTAATAATCTGGCTAATGTCAATTCTACAGGCTATAAGGCGGAGAGCGCAAGCTTCAAGTCTCTGCTTTATCAGGATCTTCAGGCTAAGACTACTACTGCTAACGGTGAGGAGAAGCCTGTAAGTGCCCAGGTGGGCCTGGGTTCAAGAATTTCAGCAGTTACATCTCATTATACCCAGGGGTCAGCTAATGCTACAGACAGTAATACTGACTTCATGATAAATGGTGACGGATTCTTTGCAGTGCAGAATCTTGACGGGGAGACAATGTATACAAGAAATGGTAATTTCTTCTTTGCAGTGGCCACAGAAGGTTCCATGTTAGCTACTGTGGACGGATATCCTGTTATTGATGTTGATGGTAACCCCATTGTTATCTCTAATGAGTATAATGCTGCCAAGATTACAGTTAATCCCGATGGTAATCTGTGCTATCCGGATGAGTCTAACAACCCTCAGCCAATAGGCGTTCAGGTAGCTTTATTTCAGTTTACTAACCCATCCGGACTTGAGAAGGTTGGTAATTCTTATCTGATGGAGTCTGAAGCATCAGGTGTTCCACTTAACGAGGCATATGATGATGTGGGAACAAGAAGTTCATTAAAGCAGGGGTATCTGGAGGCATCTAATGTCAATGTGGCAACAGAGATGGTTAACCTGATTACAGCCCAGAGAGCATATGAGTTATGTTCTAAGGCTATTACCACATCTGATACAATGATGGAACAGGCTAATAATCTGAAGAGATAGAATAAGTGAAAGCAAATTGACATGATGGCAAACTGATTGATGGCAGACTGATTGATGGCAGACTGATTGATGGCAGATTGGAGGGCTGAAATGATAGATAATCTTAATTCAATATATGCTAATAGTACATATACAAACCAGACTACTAACAGCATAAGCAGTAAGCTTAATTCAACAGATTTTTCCAAGGCTACAGATGACGAACTGATGGAGGTCTGCAAGGATTTTGAGAGCTATTTCGTTGAGCAGATGCTTAAATCTATGGCTAAGATGTCCAGCGTAGATGGAAGTAATTCAGATAATATATATGCGTCACTTTTTGGAGTGACAGAGGATTCTGATTCTGGAATGAATACATTGTCAAGTTATTTTGGAGATGAGCTTATGTCCAGCATGGCTGACAAGGTGGTGGAAAACCAGAGTGGAAGGGGCTTAGGAATTGCCCAGACTCTCTATGAACAGATGAAGAGAAATTACAGTGTAAAGGAAGTATAATTATAATTTGGACTACGAAGCTGTAAAGTATGTAGAAGGATTTATTGAGAATATAATTTTTCGCAATGAGGATAACGGTTACACCGTATTTAACATAATATTTGATGGAGAGGATATTACCTGCGTTGGAAGCTTAAGCTATGTCAGCGCAGGTGAATATATTGCAGCAAAGGGAGTGTTTGTAAAGCATCCTGTGTATTATATGCAGTTCTCCATCCAGTCGTATGAATTCAAAGCGCCTGAGGATGCAGAGTCTGTCAAGCGCTATCTTAGTTCAGGTTCAATTAAGGGTATTGGTGAAAAGCTGGCAGACAGCATTGTAACCAGATTTGGAGATGATACCTTCCGGATAATGGAAGAGGAGCCTGAACGTCTGGCCGAAATCAAGGGAATCAGCCTGAAGAAAGCAGTTGATATATCTAACCAGCTTATTGAAAAGCGTGATATGCGCAGAGCCATGATTTATATGCAGGATTATGGTATCAGCATGAAGCTTGCCAATAAGATATTTATGCATTATGGACAGGATATATACACTGTAATCAAAGAAAATCCATATAAGCTGGCAGATGATATTGATGGTGTGGGATTTAAGATTGCCGACGATATTGCAAGAAAGGTTGGCATTAAGTCTGATTCGGAGTTCCGTATTAAAAGTGGCATATATTACTGTCTGTGTCAGGCGGTATCAATGGGGCATGTGTACATTCCTCTGGAAGAACTGGAAAACCAGGTGAAAAGCCTTCTTTTAATTGATATACAGGATTTTGACAAATATATAATGGATTTGTCTATAGATAAGAAGATTGTGGTCAGGGAAATTGAAGGCAGGCAGTGTGTATATGCAGCCATATATTATTACATGGAGGCAAATGTGGCAAGAATGCTTGCAGACCTGGATATAAAATATTCCTGTGATGAAATAGAGATGAACAGAAGAATCAGCACTATTGAAAATGAGCTGGACATAAGGCTGGATGATATCCAGAGAGAAGCTGTATCGGGAGCTGTTCTTAATGGTCTGATGGTTATTACCGGAGGTCCTGGAACAGGTAAAACCACCACTATAAATACAATTATCAGGTTTTTCCAGATGGAGGGGCTGGACATAAGGCTCGCGGCACCAACGGGAAGAGCTGCAAAGAGAATGAGCGAAACTACAGGCTTTGAGGCACAGACTATCCACAGGCTTCTTGAGATATGCGGTGGGCCGGGGGACAGTAGTAACGCAGCAATTCATTTTGACAGAAATGAAGAGAATCCACTGGAGACTGATGTAATTATTGTGGATGAGATGTCTATGGTGGATATTGCAATTATGAATTCTCTTCTTAAAGCGGTACCTGTGGGAACAAGGCTGATTCTTGTGGGGGATGTGGACCAGCTGCCGAGTGTGGGAGCCGGAAATGTTCTTAAGGATATTATCAACTCTGAATGTTTTCCTGTTGTCAAACTGGAGAAGATATTCAGACAGGCTGCAGAGAGTGAGATTATTACCAATGCCCATAAGATTAACAGAGGAGAACCTGTGGTACTTAACAAATACAGCAAGGATTTTCTCTTTGTGAGACGCAACACTCCTGAAGAGATTATTGGCGCAATGTGTACTCTTATTAAACAGAAGCTTCCAGACTATGTGGGAGCTGATGTCAATGAGATACAGATTATTACTCCTTCAAGAAAATCTGCGGTAGGTGTTGAACGGCTTAATCAGGTAATGCAGCAGTTCCTTAATCCTCCGGCTTCTGACAAACAGGAAAAGAAGGTTGGGGAAACTGTGTTCCGTGAAGGGGACAAGGTAATGCAGATTAAGAATAATTACCAGCTTGCCTGGGAAAAGAGAAACCGATACGGAGTGGCTGTAGAGATGGGCTGCGGAGTATTTAACGGTGATTCCGGGGTAATATGGCAGATTAATTCATTTTCTGAATATCTGACAATTAAATTTGATGATGGAAGAATGGTAAATTATGACTTTACCCAGCTGGAGGAGCTGGAACTGGCTTATGCTGTCACAGTGCACAAATCCCAGGGAAGCGAATATCCGGCAGTGATTATACCAATGTATCCAGGTCCAAGGCTTCTTATGAACAGGAACCTGTTGTATACAGCGGTGACCCGTGCCAGAGTATGTGTGTGCATGGTGGGACAGGAGGAAGTGTTTCATCAGATGGCTGCAAATGAGAGCGAGCAGAGAAGATACTCTTCCCTGTACTTAAGAATCCGGGAAGTGTGTGTGGAATAAGTGCCGGGTGATGTGAAGGTAGTGCATGAAGTTTAATTTGCTGCTATATATAAGGAGGTTTGCTTGGGGAGATTTTTACAGAGCCTGGTTAGCATATTGTATCCGCCGGTATGTCCCATGTGTGGCAGGGTTGTGCAGAGTACAGGAGGCAGGTCGGTGGCATGCAGGGATTGCAGGAGGAGTCTTATGTATGTTGGACCGAATCACTGTATGAAGTGTGGGAAGCCTTTGGACGAAGAAAATGGGGAGTTGTGCTTTGACTGTGAGAAAACCCGTCATGTATATGACCAGGGAGCAGCTGTGTTTCAATACAGCCAGGGAATAAAGCAGTCGATATACAGGTTTAAATACAATGGTTGCAGGGATTTTGCGGACTGGTATGGTGAAGAGATGTACCGGATATGCCAGGAACAGCTTAAATTATGGACTCCACAGGTGATTATTCCTGTGCCTCTTCATGTGTCAAAGGAAAGAATAAGAGGATATAACCAGGCAGAGCTTATTGCAGTGGAACTGGGAAAGAGGAGTGGAATAAGGGTGGACAGCAATATTCTTAAAAGAAGCAGGGCTACAACACCTATGAAGTCTCTGAATGACCAGCAGCGTTCAGAAAATGTCGAAAAAGCTTTTATAATTTGCCAAAATAGTATAAAATATAGGAAAGTAATTCTTGTTGATGATATATATACTACAGGTTCTACAATTGATGCCTGTGCCAGAGTTCTTAAGAAGGCAGGGGTGGATAAAGTATATTGCCTGAGCCTGTGTGTAGGAAAAGGAATATGATTATTCCCTGGCGTGGATGCGTCAGCGGAATGAAGATTATTATGTTACAGATAGGAGGAAATGACCATGGATGTTAGGAATTGCAGACAGTGTGGACGTCTATTTAACTATATAGGAGGTTCTTACAGAAATCTCTGTCCCAATTGTGTTGAAGGTATTGAGGAAAAGTTTGGAGATGTAAAGGAATATATTGAGGAAAACAAGACAGCTTCCATTGGTGCGATTTCTGAAGCTTGTGATGTAAGTGTTAAGCAGATTGAGCAGTGGATAAGAGAGGAACGACTTACATTTGCCGATGATTCACCAATTGGAATTGCCTGTGAGGCATGTGGTGCTACAATTAAGTCAGGAAAATACTGTGATAATTGTAAGAATAGCCTGGCTTCACAGTTTGGAAATATGTATAAGAATAATAAG
>SAMEA3663175__coassemble_272_pt1 | contig 14625 bp, 5 predicted proteins | sample SAMEA3663175__metabat2_high_PE_014 | metagenome-assembled genome bin SAMEA3663175 (sample SAMEA3663175) | pig gut metagenome | biome: pig gut; feature: pig-associated habitat; material: faeces | place: Denmark | collected 2012 | reverse complement strand
AGGGATTTGAGAATATACATGGCTGTAGGTGGTATGCCACAGGCTGTAGAAGCTTACCTTGAAGGAAGAAATTTTTCTGAAATCGATCAGGTGAAAAGACAGATTATATCTCTTTATGAAGAGGATTTTAAGAAAATTGATCCATCCGGAAGAATATCTTCATTATATCATTCTATTCCGGCTCAGTTAGCAAAAGGTTCGAGAAAGTATAGAATTACAACGGCAATCGGGAAAAGAAATAATACAAAAGCAGAAGAATTATTGTATGAATTAATTGATTCAAAAACAGTGTTACCATGTTATAATTCCACCGACCCAAGAGTAAGTTTGGCTGATACAAAGGATTTCGATAGCTATAAATTATACCTTTCGGATACAGGATTATTTGTTACACTTATGTTTATTGATAGACCGGAAGTAGAAAATCATGTGTATGCGAAATTGCTTTCTGACAAATTGCCAGCTAATCTGGGCTATCTATATGAAAATCTGATTGCTCAGATGATAGCAGCGTCGGGGAGAGAACTCTATTATCATACATGGGAAAAAGAGGGTAGCGTACATTATTATGAAGTTGATTTTTTGATTTCAGAGGGAAGTAAGGTAAACGTGTTTGAGATTAAGTCTTCAGGGACGGGAAAACATGAGTCTATATTGGAATTTTACAAAAAATACTCAAAGAATGTAAATAAAATATATCTGTTATCACAGAAGGATGTTGGGAAAGAAGAAATGTTATTGTTGAAACCGTTCTATTTAATGCCGTTTTTGATGCACAATTCGCATTGATAGATCTATATCTGCGCTTGCTTATTGGTGTGGGGTGTTTGGAACCCGAGTATTCCAGACACTCCAAAGCCTTTAGCAGTCCCACAGCCCCTACATCTAGCCCCTCCCAACCCTCTCTGCCACAACATCTTCCTCACCTCAAAAAAACCTCACAAAACCCCTATAAATCCCTTGACTTTATTTCCGCCCCTGTGTTATCATGGACAATGCACTATTGTGGTATGTTGTGCTTAGTCTGAACATACATATTAATAATGTAATAAATAAAGCAAAGAAAACAAGGGGTGAAACGTCAATGGAGAAAAACAGATTACGTCCAGTGAAGTCCGGTAAAAGCGTCAGAATGAGCTATTCAAGACAAAAGGAAGTCCTTGAAATGCCTAACCTCATTGAGGTTCAGAAAGATTCGTACCAGTGGTTCTTGGACGAAGGTTTAAAAGAAGTTTTTGATGACATCTCTCCAATTACAGACTTTAACGGCAGATTAAGTCTGGAATTTGTAGATTTCAAGTTGTGTGAAGATGAAGTCAAGTATTCTATTGAGGAATGTAAAGAAAGAGATGCTACATTTGCAGCACCTTTAAAGGTCAGAGTCAGACTCCATAACAAGGAGAGCGAAGACATCAGCGAACATGAGATTTTCATGGGCGACCTTCCACTTATGACTAAGACAGGTACATTCGTTATTAACGGTGCGGAAAGAGTTATTGTCAGCCAGTTAGTACGTTCACCTGGAATTTATTATGATATACAGAAGGATAAGTATGGTAAGATATTCCTTTACAGCTGCCAGGTTATTCCTAACCGTGGTGCATGGCTGGAGTATGAGACAGATGCCAACGATGTATTCTATGTTAAGGTAGATAGAAACAAAAAGGTACCTGTTACTGTTCTTATCAGAGCGTTAGGTTATGGAACTAATGCTGAAATTATTGATATATTTGGCGAAGAGCCTAAGCTTCTTGCTACTATGGAGAAGGATACTTCTACCAATTATCAGGAAGGTATCTTAGAACTTTACAAGAAATTAAGACCAGGCGAGCCATTATCTGTTGACAGTGCAGAATCTCTTATTAGTGGTATGTTCTTCGACCCAAGAAGATATGATCTTGCTAAGGTGGGAAGATATAAGTTTAATAAGAAGCTTTCGTTCAAGTACAGACTTGCTGGACATGTTCTTGCTGAGGATGTGGTTGATAATGATGGCAATGTACTTGCTAAAGCAGGTGATAAGCTTACAAGAGAGATAGGCGAGACTATCCAGAATGCTGCCGTTCCATCTGTATTCCTTAACGTTGAGGTCAGAGACAGCGATGGTACTTTCAAGACAAAGAAGGTTAAAGTGCTTTCTAACATGTCTGTTGATATTACAAAATGGGTTGATATAACTAAGGAAGAGGCTAAAGAACTTGGAGTTACAGAGGCTGTATTCTATCCTGTTCTTGCCCAGATATTAGCTGATAATGACAACATTGATGATATTAAGGAGGCAATCTCTAAGAATATTGGAGACCTTATCCCTAAACATATAACAGTAGAAGATATCCTTGCTTCTATTAACTATAATATGCATCTTGAGTATGGCGTAGGTACTAAGGATGATATTGATCACCTCGGTAACAGACGTATCAGAGCAGTTGGCGAACTTCTTCAGAACCAGTTCAGAATTGGTATCTCAAGAATGGAGCGTGTTGTTCGTGAGAGAATGTCAACTCAGGATTTAAGCGGCGTGTCACCACAGTCACTTATTAACATTAAACCTGTAACAGCTGCCATTAAAGAGTTCTTCGGAAGTTCACAGCTGTCACAGTTCATGGATCAGAACAACCCTCTTGGTGAGCTTACTCACAAGAGAAGACTTTCTGCATTGGGACCAGGTGGTTTGTCACGAGACAGAGCCGGATTCGAGGTTCGAGACGTACATTACACACATTACGGAAGAATGTGTCCAATTGAGACTCCTGAAGGTCCTAACATCGGTCTTATTAACTCTCTTGCTTCTTATGCAAGGATTAATGAGTATGGATTTGTTGAGGCTCCTTACCGTATGGTAGATAAGTCTGATCCTAAGAATCCAAGAGTTACTGATGAAGTACGTTACTTCACAGCTGATGAGGAAGATGATTATCATGTAGCACAGGCTAATGCTGCTCTTGATGAGAATGGATATTTTGTAAAGAACACTGTTTCAGGAAGATACAGAGATGAGACATCTGAATTTGACAAGAGTCTTATTGACCTTATGGATGTATCTCCTAAGATGGTATTCTCAGTTGCAACTTCTATGATTCCTTTCCTTCAGAATGATGATGCTAACCGTGCCCTGATGGGTTCTAACATGCAGCGTCAGGCAGTGCCTCTTCTTACTACAGAGGCTCCTGTTATTGGAACTGGTATAGAGAGCAAGGCTGCTATTGACTCAGGTGTATGCGTTGTTGCTGAGGCAGATGGTGTTGTTTTATCAGCTGAATCTAATAAGATTACTGTTAAGGAAACAGACGGCAATATCCGTGATTATAAGCTTACTAAGTTTGCAAGAAGTAACCAGAGTAACTGCTACAATCAGAGACCTATTGTTTTCAAGGGCGATGAGGTTAAGGCAGGCGAGGTTATTGCAGATGGTCCATCAACTTCAGGTGGTGAAATCGCTTTAGGTAAGAATCCTCTTATCGGTTTCATGACATGGGAAGGTTATAACTACGAGGATGCTGTATTACTTAGTGAAAGACTTGTAAGAGATGATGTATATACATCTATCCACATTGAGGAGTATGAGACAGAGGCAAGAGATACCAAGTTAGGACCAGAAGAGATTACAAGAGATATTCCTTCTATTGCAACTAACTCTATCAAGGATCTTGATGAAAATGGTATTATCCGCATCGGTGCTGAGGTTCGTGCCGGAGATGTTCTTGTAGGTAAGGTTACTCCTAAGGGAGAGACAGAGCTTACAGCTGAGGAGAGACTTCTTAGAGCTATCTTTGGTGAGAAGGCAAGAGAAGTAAGAGATACATCTCTTAAGGTTCCTCACGGCGAATATGGTATCGTAGTCGCTGTTAAAGTATTTACAAGAGAGAACGGAGACGAGCTGGCACCAGGTGTCAACAAGTCTGTTCGTATATATATTGCCCAGAAGAGAAAGATTTCTGTTGGTGATAAGATGGCCGGCCGTCATGGTAACAAGGGTGTCGTTTCAAGAGTTCTTCCAGTAGAGGATATGCCATTCCTTCCTAACGGACGTCCACTTGATATTGTGCTTAACCCATTGGGTGTGCCTTCACGTATGAATATCGGTCAGGTTCTTGAGATTCATTTAAGCCTGGCTGCCAAGGTATTAGGATTTAACATCTCAACACCAGTATTTGATGGTGCTGATGAGAATGATATTATGGATACTCTTGATCTTGCAAATGACTATGCAAATCTTGAGTGGGATGAGTTTGCGGCTAAGTATGAGGACAAACTTAATCCAGAAGTATTCCAGTATCTTGATGAGCATAAGGATCACAGAGCTGAGTGGAAGGGCGTTCCAATCGGACGTGATGGTAAGGTGCGTCTACGTGATGGTAGAACAGGTGAGTACTTTGACAGCCCTGTTACTATAGGATTCATGCATTATCTTAAGCTGCATCACCTGGTTGATGATAAGATTCATGCACGTTCAACTGGTCCATACTCACTTGTTACACAGCAGCCACTGGGTGGTAAAGCTCAGTTCGGTGGACAGCGTTTCGGTGAGATGGAGGTTTGGGCTCTTGAGGCTTATGGTGCAGCCCATACATTACAGGAAATTCTTACAGTTAAGTCTGATGATGTTGTAGGACGTGTTAAGACTTATGAGGCTATTATTAAGGGTGAGAATATACCTGAACCTGGAATTCCAGAGTCATTCAAGGTTCTTCTTAAGGAGTTACAGTCACTTGCACTTGATGTCCGTGTATTAGATCAGGACGACAATGAGGTTAAGCTTCTTGAGAGCGCTGATTACGAGGTTACTGATTTCAAGAAGGTTCTTGAAGATGGTAATAACCGAAGATACAGCAAGAGCGATGAGAGTGAGCTTAAGCAGGCTGGCTTTATGGAGCAGACTGTTGATGAATTCGGTGAGACTAAGTATGAGGATCTTGCTGATGATTTTGATGAAGGTTACGATGTAGATGACAGCTATGATGATGGCAATTCAGATCAGTATTAAAAGAAGGGAGCAGAAAGATGGCAGAGGAATCAAAGAAGTCAAATAATTCAATGAAGTTCGATAAGATTCAGATTAAACTTGCTTCTCCAGAGAATATATTAGAGTGGTCACATGGTGAGGTTACCAAGCCAGAGACTATTAACTACAGAACATTGAAGCCAGAAAGAGATGGTCTGTTCTGCGAAAGAATATTTGGACCAAGTAAAGACTGGGAGTGCCACTGTGGTAAGTACAAGAAAATCAAGGATAAGGGTATTATCTGCGATAAATGTGGTGTTGAGGTTACTAAGGCCAGTGTTCGTAGAGACCGTATGGGACACATTCACCTTGCAGCTCCTGTATCACACATCTGGTATTTCAAGGGAATCCCAAGCAGAATGGATTTAATACTTGATATTGGACCTAAGAATCTTGAAAAGGTGCTGTATTTTGCATCTTATATTGTTCTTGACCCAGGCGAGACTGACATTCCATTTAAGAAGGTCATGACTGAGCAGGAATATAGAGAGGCGTATGACCAGTATGGCGATACATTCCGCGTAGGGATGGGCGCAGAGGCTGTATTAGAGCTTCTTCAGAATGTTAATCTTGAGGAGGAGGTTGTAAAGCTTAAGGAAGAGCTTGTCAATACAACTTCCCAGAAGGCAGCCAGATTAATCAAGAGAATTGAGGTTATGGAGGCATTCATCAATGCAGGAACCAAGCCAGAATGGATGATTCTTACTGAAGTTCCTGTTATACCACCAGATTTAAGACCTATGGTACAGCTGGATGGTGGAAGATTTGCTACATCTGACCTTAATGATTTATATAGAAGAATTATCAATAGAAATAACCGTCTTGCAAGACTGATGGAGCTTGGAGCACCTGAAATCATTGTTCGTAATGAGAAGAGAATGCTTCAGGAGGCTGTTGATGCCCTGATTGATAATGGCCGTAGAAATGGTCGTCCTGTTACAGGTCCAGGTAACAGAGCGTTAAAGTCACTTTCTGATTTACTTAAGGGTAAGCAGGGACGTTTCCGTCAGAACCTTCTTGGAAAGCGTGTTGACTATTCAGGACGTTCAGTTATCGTAGTAGGACCAGAGCTTAAGATTTACCAGTGTGGTCTTCCAAAAGAGATGGCTATAGAGCTTTTCAAGCCATTTGTTATGAGAGAACTGGTAAGACGTGGCAAGGCTGAGAATATTAAGAAGGCTAAGAAGAGCGTTGAGGCTCTTGAGAATGATGTATGGGATGTACTTGAGGATGTTATTAAAGAGCATCCAGTTATGCTGAACCGTGCTCCTACACTTCACAGACTTGGTATTCAGGCATTTGAGCCAATCCTTGTTGAAGGTAAGGCTATTAAGCTTCATCCACTTGTATGTACAGCTTTCAACGCCGATTTCGATGGTGACCAGATGGCTGTCCATCTTCCACTTTCAGTTGAAGCCCAGGCTGAGTGCAGATTCATGCTGCTTTCACCTAATAACCTGTTAAAGCCTTCAGATGGTGGCCCTGTAGCAGTTCCTTCACAGGATATGGTACTTGGTATCTACTATCTTACACAGGAAAGACCAGGTGCTAAGGGCGAGGGTAAGTTCTTCAAGGATCTTAATGAGGCAATTCTTGCATATGAGAATGGCATTATTACACTTCATGCAAAGATTCTTGTTCATGTAACTAAAACAATAAATGGACAGGAAATAAGTGGTAATGTAGAGTCTACATTAGGAAGATTTATATTTAATGAAATCCTTCCACAGGATTTGGGATATGTTGACAGAAGTATTCCAGGAAATGAGCTGGTTCCTGAAGTTGATTTCCATGTTGGTAAGAAGCAACTTAAGGATATATTACAGCATGTTATTAACACACATGGTACAACTAAGACAGCTGAGGTTCTTGATGATATTAAGGCTACAGGTTACAAGTACTCTACAAGGGCTGCCATGACAGTTTCTATTTCAGAGATGACTGTGCCACCAATTAAGAAGGAACTTATTGCCAACGCAGAAAAGAAAGTTGAACAGATTGCACAGAACTACAACAGAGGTCGTTCAACTGATGAAGAAAGATATAAGAATGTTATCAAGGTATGGCAGGAGACAGATGAGAAGTTAAAGGATGCCCTTCTTGCAGGTCTTGATAAATATAACAATATCTTCATGATGGCTGACTCAGGTGCCCGTGGTTCTAACCAGCAGATTAAGCAGCTGGCTGGTATGCGTGGTCTGATGGCAGATACATCAGGACATACTATTGAGCTTCCAATTAAGTCTAACTTCCGTGAGGGTCTTGACGTTCTGGAATACTTCATTTCAGCTCACGGTGCCCGTAAGGGTCTTTCAGATACAGCTCTTAGAACAGCCGATTCAGGTTATCTTACAAGACGACTTGTTGATGTTTCTCAGGATCTTGTTATCAGAGAGAATGACTGTAGTGTTGGAAAGTCAATTCCAGGTATGTATGTATATGAGTTTGTTAATGAGAAGGCAACGGCTGACAGCGATGCCAAGGCTGATGTGCTGGAGTCATTAAAGGAACGTATTACAGGAAGATATCTTGCTGAAGATGTTGTGGACAATGATGGCAATGTGGTTGCCAAGGCTAATACGCTTGTTACTCCTAAGAGAGCTGAAGCTATTGTAGCTACAGGCAAGGAAGAGATTAAGATTAGAACAATTCTTACATGCCGTTCACACATTGGTGTCTGCGCAAAATGTTATGGTTCTAACCTTGCAACTGGTCAGACAGTTCAGGTTGGTGAAGCTGTTGGTATCATCGCTGCCCAGTCAATTGGTGAGCCAGGTACACAGCTTACTATGAGAACTTTCCATACTGGTGGTGTTGCCGGTGATAATATTACTCAGGGTCTTCCTAGAGTAGAGGAGCTTTTCGAGGCAAGAAAGCCTAAGACACTTGCTGTTTTAGCTGAATTCGGCGGAGAGGTAAGCTTTGCAAAGACAGATAAGAAGACTGATATTGTAATTACTGATTCTGAAGGTAATTCTAAGGCATATCCTGTATCAAGAGATACAAGAGTTAAGGTTCAGGAAGGACAGATTGTTGAGAAGGGTGAGGAAATCACAGAGGGTTCAGAGAATCCACACGATATTGTCAGAATCTTAGGTGTTCGAGCAGTTCAGGATTACATGATCAGAGAAGTTCAGAAGGTTTACAGAATCCAGGGTGTTGAAATCAACGATAAGCATATTGAGCTGATTGTTCGTCAGATGCTTAAGAAGATTATTATTGATGAGCCGGGAGATTCTAGCTTCCTTCCTGGTTCACAGGTTGATACAATTGACTTTACTGAGGTTAATGAGAAGCTTGTTGAGGAGGGTAAGACTCCTGCAACAGGAACTCCTATTATTCTCGGTATTACCAAGGCTTCTTTGGCAACTAACTCATTTATGTCAGCAGCATCATTCCAGGAGACTACAAAGGTTCTTACAGATGCAGCTATTAACGGAAAGATAGATCCACTTATCGGTCTTAAAGAGAATGTTATTATTGGTAAGCTGATTCCTGCAGGTACTGGTATGAAGAGATATGCTGAAGTTGAGCTTGATACAGGCATTGAGTATGTTGAAGAGCCAGAAGAAGAGATACAGGATGAGAATGACGAAGCTTTAGCAGATGCTGAATCTGCAGCAGAAGCTGAGACAATTCAGGATGATGATGTTATCAGTATTACAGAGTAATGCGTTTATTTATGTAAAAATTATTACAGTGTGAAAGGGCTGTCTCAATAAGCAATTATGTGCAGATTATCTGTGCTGCTTATTGGGGCAGTCCTTTTGAGAATAAAATGCACAATAAAGAAGTATAATAATTTACATAATTTTTTAAATATTTGTATGGACATGTGGGAAAAACTGTTATAATATTAACAATATCAGAGAGATTAATAAAATATATTTAAGAAGGAGAAGAAGAATGGCAAAATGGGTTTATTTATTTAAAGAAGGTAATGCTTCAATGAGAAATCTGTTAGGCGGTAAGGGATGTAATCTGGCTGAGATGACTGGTCTGGGAATGCCTATTCCACAGGGTTTTACAGTTACAACAGAAGCCTGTACAGACTATTATGCTAAGGGGAAACAGATTTCTGACGAGATTAAGGACCAGATTTTTACAGCATTAAAGTGGCTTGAGGAAGTTAATAACAAGAAGTTTGGAGATAATGAAGATCCTCTGTTAGTATCTGTAAGATCGGGAGCAAGAGCATCAATGCCTGGTATGATGGATACTATTCTGAACCTTGGTCTTAATGATATTGCTGTTGAGGGATTTGCAAAGAAGACTGGTAATCCAAGATTTGCATATGATTCATACAGAAGATTTATCCAGATGTATTCTGACGTAGTTATGGAAGTTCCTAAGTCTTTCTTCGAGAAGATTATTGATGAGATGAAGGAGAAGAAAGGGGTAAAATACGACACAGAGCTGGATGCGAATGACCTTAAGGAATTAGCAAATAAATTTAAGCAGGTATATAAAGATGCCATGAATGGTGAGGAGTTCCCACAGGACCCAAGAGAACAGTTGATGGGTGCTGTTAAGGCTGTATTCAGATCATGGGATAACCCAAGAGCTATTGTGTATAGAAGAGATAATGATATTCCTGGTGACTGGGGAACAGCTGTTAATGTACAGACAATGGTATTTGGTAACAAAGGTAATACATCTGGTACAGGTGTTGCATTTACAAGAAATCCATCAACAGGTGAGAAGGGTATATATGGTGAATATCTTATTAATGCCCAGGGTGAGGATGTTGTTGCAGGTGTAAGAACTCCACAGCCTATATCACAGCTTGAGAAGGATCTGCCAGAGTGTTATAAGGAATTTATGGAACTGGCTATGAAGCTGGAAAACCATTTCCACGATATGCAGGATATGGAGTTTACTATTGAGGAAGGAAAGCTCTATTTCCTTCAGACAAGAAATGGTAAGAGAACAGCTCATGCAGCATTGAAGATTGCATGTGACCTGATGGATGAGGGACAGATTTCTGAGGAAGAGGCTGTTCTTAGAATTGAAGCGAAATCTCTTGACCAGGTTCTTCACCCAATATTTGACCCTAAGGCATTGTCAGATGGAGAGGTTATCGGAAAGGCCCTTCCTGCATCTCCTGGTGCAGCAGCAGGAAAGGTATGCTTCACTGCTGAGGATGCAAAGGCATTAGGAAAGGGTGGCAAGAATGAGAGAGTTATTCTTGTAAGACTTGAGACATCACCAGAGGATATTGAAGGTATGAAGGCTGCCCAGGGTATCCTTACTGTAAGAGGTGGTATGACATCTCATGCAGCGGTTGTTGCAAGAGGTATGGGAACATGCTGTGTATCAGGATGCGGTGAGATTAAGATTGATGAGGAAGCTAAGTGGTTTGAACTTGGCGGATATACATTCCACGAGGGAGATTACATTTCTCTTGATGGTACTACAGGTAAGATTTATAAGGGCGATGTGGCAACAAGAGAGCCTGAGATTGGCGGAGACTTCGGTAGAATCATGGCTCTTGCTGATAAGTACAGAAAGCTTGGTGTAAGAACTAATGCTGATACACCAGCAGATACAAGAAAGGCTGTTGAACTTGGAGCTGAAGGAATCGGACTTTGCAGAACTGAGCATATGTTCTTTGGTGAGGACAGAATTCCTAAGTTCAGAAGAATGATTCTTTCTGATACTGTTGAACAGAGAGAAGAGGCATTGAAGGCTATCGGCGAGTTCCAGAAGGCAGATTTCAAGGCTATGTACGAGGCACTTGAAGGCAGACCAATGACTGTAAGATATCTTGATCCACCTCTTCATGAATTCGTTCCTACTGATGAGGAGGATATTAAAGCTCTTGCTGAAGATATGGGACTTACAGTTGATGAAGTAAAGGCAAAATGTGATGCTCTTCATGAATTTAACCCTATGATGGGTCACAGAGGATGCCGTCTGTGCGTAACTTATCCAGAGATTGCCAGAATGCAGACCAGAGCAGTTATGGAAGCTGCAATTGAGGTAAGCGCAGAAAAGGGCTATACAATTGTTCCGGAGATTATGATTCCTCTTGTTGGAGAGGTTAAGGAATTAAAGTATGTTAAGGATGTTGTTGTTGAGACCGCAGATAAGGTTAAGGCAGAGAAGGGTTCTGATATTCAGTACAAGATTGGTACTATGATTGAGATTCCAAGAGCTGCCCTTACAGCAGACCAGGTTGCAAAGGAAGCTGAGTTCTTCTCATTTGGTACTAATGACCTTACCCAGATGACATTTGGCTTCTCAAGAGATGATGCCGGCAAGTTCCTTGACTCATACTATAAGGCAAAGATATATGAGTCTGACCCATTTGCAAGACTTGACCAGACTGGTGTTGGCCAGCTTGTTCAGATGGCTGTTGAGAAGGGAAGAGGAACAAGACCTGAACTTAAGTGTGGTATCTGTGGTGAGCATGGTGGAGATCCAAGTTCAATTGAATTCTGCCACAAGAATGGTCTTAATTATGTAAGCTGCTCTCCATTCAGAGTTCCTATCGCAAGACTGGCAGCAGCACAGGCTGCAATTGCCAATGAGTAATATATCGTTTTGCCGGGTTTGGTGAAACTAGTGTAAATCATAGACTCCCTGTTTTGAATGTAATAGTTCAAAGTAGGGAGTCTTCCTGGTTTTGAAAAATGGTAGAAAAAAGGTAATTATTATTGTAAAATATATTTTATATACATATACGTATTAAGCATATAAAGGGGGGATGAATTTGGCACAGATTCTTTTGGGAATACAGCTGGCTAGTGTATTTTTACTTTTGGGTTTATCAGTTTATATTTTTGCTAAATGGCAGACAAAATTACAGGGTTATTTATTCTTTCATGTTATTGTAGTTTTAGTAAACAATGCAGGATATTTAATGTGTATGTTATCAAAAACAGAACATGAATATCTTTTATGTTTAAAGGCTTCATATTTAGGTAGAACATGGGTTGCATTTTCACTTTTGTTGCTGGTAATTTCCATATGCAAGCAAAAAGTGTCACGGAAATTATTGCTTGGCTTGTCGTTTTTTCATATATTGACTTATATCCTGGTTATATTTGTGGAATATAATACATTGTATTATTCATCAATAGAATTTTCGGATGATGGAATTTTTCCATGCATAAATCATGGTAATGGAATTTGGTATAACATTAATACATTTATAATTCTGGTATATATTGCGTATGGAGTGTTTCATTTGTTCAGATTATCTTTTATCGAGAAGAGTGATTTGGCAAAAAAACGATATATATGCGTTTCCATAGGTATTATGTGCAATAGTGTTTTTTATGTATTAACTGTAGCTGATGTGATTGAATTTTATGATTTGACCATGATAGGATATACAATTAATACTATTTTCTTCTGTATTGCCATATTTAAATACAATTTGATTGATACGTTGCAGTTAGCAAAGGATTATTGTGTGGATGAGCTGGCAGAAGGGATTATCGTTGCAAATGAAAACGGGGAGATTGAGTACTATAATTGTCCTGCGAAACTTATTTTTCCAGAGTTAGATAAGGATTCAAAAAGTGTAATAGAGACACTGGAAAATCTAATTGAGAAAAAAGAGAGCTTTGAAAGAAATGACAGAATATATTTACCACAATCAAAAGAGTTTTATCATGCATCCCAGGAACATATAAAACTTTATCTGTTGACCGATAATACAGAACAGATTCGTCATATGGAAGAATTAAAGAAACAAAAGGAAATTGCGGAGGAAGCTAATGCATCGAAGTCTGCTTTTTTGTCAATTGTTTCACATGAGATTCGAACTCCTATGAATGCTGTTGTTGGTATGACGGAGTTATTACTTCGGGATGAGGATTCTCTTACAACAAAGCAGGCGAAATATTTAAATAATATCAAGAATTCCGGTGCTTCTCTCGTAATGATTGTAAATGATATCTTAGACCAATCGAAAATTGAAGCGGGTAAGATGGAAATAGTTGAAGATGTTTATGAGCTTCGCCCAATGGTAGATGATGTAAAGATGATTATTGAAAATCGTATTGGTACTAAACCAATTCATCTGGTTATGGAAATTGATGAACAGATTCCGAATGTCATGGTAGGAGATAGTCTACGTATTCGTCAGATACTGATTAACTTAATGAATAATGCGGTTAAGTTTACAACAGAGGGATTTATTAAGCTTTCAATTTCTGTTGAGTCAAAGGAAAGCGATAAACTATACTTATGCTTTGCGGTGCAGGATTCCGGACAAGGAATTAATGAAGCGGATTTATCCAAGCTTGGACAGGCATTTACACAGGTGGATGTGAAGAAGAATCACGGTAAAGAAGGTACGGGGCTTGGTTTGTCGATATCAAGGGATTTTATCTCTCTGATGGGAGGCCAGCTGCAGGTTAATTCTACTTATGGGAAAGGAACTACATTCTATTTCACTATTTCACAGGGATTTGTAGATGAAGAGGAATCGAATAATAGTAAGGTTGGGAAAGCATGGAAGGACGATGTTGAATTCACTGCCAAAACAGCAAGAATTTTAGTCGTTGATGATTCGCCAATTAATCTTATGGTAATAAATGAGTTATTAGTGCCTGTTGAATTGAAGGTGGATACTGCAGAGTCTGGAAAGGATGCATTAACTTATGTTCAAGCAAATAAGTATGATATTATTTTTATGGATTATATGATGCCATATATGAATGGTGTTGAAGCAACAGAGCATATTCGTCAGTTATCAGATGTAGCATTGGAACAAGGTAATGAGACATTGGGAAATTATTATAAAACTGTTCCGATTATTGCATTTTCCGGAGATTCTTCTGCGGAAACAAAAGACTTATTTTTGCGAGCAGGTATTGATGATATGTTAGAAAAACCGGTGGATATAAAACGGTTTAAAAAACTTTTGTTGAAATGGCTTCCGGAGGATAAGATTGTAATGAAAGAATAAACAAATAATCCTGAACTCACAGCATCTGTAATTGTTGCATTTGCACGTGCAATCAACAATATTTCTATATAAAAATAAGAACAATATTAAAAAAAATAAATTATCTGCTTGACATGTGATTTTGCAGTAGATATAATGAATAAGCGTTTTAATAGGCGGGCATAGTATGTCCGCTTATTTAACGCAAAGGTTCAGAATTACTGAACGTGCAACCCATATATAATCTAATTCCGGGAGGTGAAAAAAGAATGCCTACATTTAACCAGTTAGTAAGACAGGGTAGAAAGTCAACTGTAAAGAAGTCTACAGCACCAGCTCTTCAGAAGGGTTACAATTCTCTTCAGAAGAAGGCTACAGATATCTCTGCTCCACAGAAGAGAGGTGTATGTACAGCTGTTAAGACAGCAACTCCTAAGAAGCCTAACTCAGCTCTTAGAAAGATTGCCAGAGTTCGTCTTTCAAACGGTATTGAGGTTACATCTTACATTCCAGGTGAGGGCCACAATCTTCAGGAGCACAGCGTTGTTCTTATAAGAGGTGGTAGAGTTAAGGACCTTCCTGGGGTTAGATACCACATCGTTAGAGGAGCACTTGACTGTGCTGGTGTAGCTAACAGAATGCAAGGAAGATCTAAATACGGTGCTAAGAGACCAAAACAAAAATAGTTTCTTAAACTAAGATGGTGCTTATCTTCGGCATT
>SAMEA3663175__coassemble_228_pt1 | contig 15674 bp, 9 predicted proteins | sample SAMEA3663175__metabat2_high_PE_014 | metagenome-assembled genome bin SAMEA3663175 (sample SAMEA3663175) | pig gut metagenome | biome: pig gut; feature: pig-associated habitat; material: faeces | place: Denmark | collected 2012 | reverse complement strand
GCGATTTTTATTTAATTATAACACAGCTATATGAAAAAATGTAATTGTTAAATGCTGATTCGGATTTTTATTACTAACAGAACAAATATTCGATTAGGTATATACAATTATAAAATATAATGGTATAATAACATAACATTGATTGTAGTTATGGGTATATGTTTACTGTGATATATATCCATATATTTTTGTTGAAACGGAGGAAGAAAGATGGACGAGAATAGAATTAAGAGGAATGATTTATTAGCTGAGCAGATTATTAAGGGACTTGAATCTCGTAATATGACTGGTTACTATGCAAAAAGTAAAGAGGAAGCGTTAAAGATGGCATTAGACCTTATTCCGGAGGGAAGCAGGGTTGCGAAGGGTGGTTCTATGTCTGTTGTAGAAATCGGACTTGAAGATGCTGTCAAGAATGGTAATTATGAATACTGTGACAGAGCTGCAATGAAGGATAAGAGAGAAGCTGAGCTTTTCGCATATTCTGCAGATGTATATTTAGGAAGTGTTAATGCTATAACAGAGGATGGCGTACTTGTTAATATTGATGGTAATTCTAACAGAGTATCAGCCTATGCTTATGGTCCTGAAAAGCTTGTGCTTATTGTAGGACTTAATAAAGTTGCCAGCGACGCTGATGCTGCAATGAAACGGGCAAGGAATGAGGCGGCTACAATCAATGCCCAGAGATTCGGACTTTCAACACCATGTTCAAAAACAGGAAGGTGTATGGATTGCAAATCTCCTGACACAATATGCTGTCAGTTCCTTATAACCAGATATTCAAGGCATAAGGATAGAATTCATGTAATTCTTGTAAATGAGAATCTTGGATTTTAGCACATCAATTCCTAAATAAACAAGTTTTAAGATATAATATTTTAAACTGATGTAACAGGTTTAACAAGATGGCTGATATGTCATATTTATAATTAAGAAGGTGATGAGAGTATGGAGTTTAAATTACATTCAGAATATAAGCCTACGGGTGACCAGCCACAGGCTATAGAGGCATTGGCACATGGATTTGAAGAGGGTAATCAGTTTGAGACTCTTGTGGGAGTAACCGGTTCTGGTAAAACATTTACTATGGCTAATATTATTGAGCGTGTACAGAAACCTACACTTATCATATCACACAATAAGACACTTGCTGCGCAGTTGTATGGGGAGATGAAGGAATTCTTCCCTGAGAATGCAGTTGAGTACTTTGTGTCCTATTATGACTATTACCAGCCGGAGGCTTATGTTCCCCAGAGTGATACTTACATTGCAAAGGATTCCTCTATCAATGATGAGATAGACAAGCTGAGACATTCGGCAACAGCAGCTTTATCAGAGCGTAATGATGTTATTATAGTTGCCTCTGTGTCCTGTATATACGGACTGGGAGCGCCGGTTGACTATCAGAACATGGTTATATCGTTAAGACCAGGGATGGAAAAGGACAGAGATGAAGTTATAAGAAAGCTTATCGATGTACAGTATGTCAGGGGCGACCAGGACTTTAAGCGTGGTACATTCAGAGTCCGGGGAGATGTTGTCGAGATTTATCCTGCCGGTTCCAGTGGAGATGCTGTAAGGATTGAATTCTTTGGTGATGAGGTGGACAGAATTACAGAGATAGACTCATTGACAGGGGAGATTAAGAGAAGTCTGGAGCATGTTGCTATTTTCCCTAATTCCCACTATGTTGTTGACAGGGAGAAGATGGATGCTGCCATTGCGAATATCAGAGCAGAACTAGAGGAAAGAATTAAGTACTTTAAGAGCGAGGATAAGCTGATTGAGGCACAGAGAATTGAGGAGAGGACTAATTTTGACATAGAGATGATGCAGGAGACAGGATTCTGTTCCGGAATAGAGAATTATTCGAGGCATCTTTCGGGACTTCCTGCTGGGGTTCCTCCTTATACATTGATGGATTACTTCCCTGATGATTTCCTGATTATTGTGGATGAGTCACATATTACGATTCCGCAGATAAGGGGAATGTATGCAGGGGACCAGTCAAGAAAGACAACACTGGTGGATTATGGATTCCGTCTTCCATCAGCTAAGGATAACAGACCACTTAATTTCACAGAATTTGAGAGTAAGATTTCCCAGATGCTCTTCGTATCAGCTACGCCAAGTGCATATGAGGCGGACCATGAGCTGATGAGGGCAGAGCAGGTAATAAGACCGACAGGACTTCTGGACCCTGAGATATCTGTAAGACCTATAGAGGGACAGATTGATGACCTGATATCAGAGATTAATAAGGAAACAGCAAAGCATAACAAGGTACTGGTAACAACTCTTACTAAAAGAATGGCAGAAGACCTTACAGATTATCTTAAGGAGGTTGGCATCAGGGTAAAGTATCTTCATGCTGATATAGATACCCTGGAGAGACAGAAGATTATAAGAGATATGCGTCTTGATGGATTTGATGTGCTGGTGGGTATCAATCTGTTAAGAGAGGGACTGGATATACCGGAAATCTCGCTTGTAGCAATACTTGACGCTGATAAGGAAGGATTCCTTAGAACTGAGACATCCCTTATCCAGACCATAGGCCGTGCTGCCAGGAATGCAGAAGGGCATGTTATTATGTATGCTGACACTGTGACAGAATCTATGGAGAAGGCTATATCTGAGACAGAGCGAAGGAGACAGATACAGCAGAAGTATAATGATGAACATGGAATAACTCCTCAGACAATTAAGAAAGCAGTAAGAGACCTGATAAGTATTTCCAAGGTTGCAGAGGGAGTTGGAGGCTCTAATGATTCCATTGAGAAGGATCTGGAGTCTATGAGCGATACTGAATTGGAAAAGATTAAGAAGCAGGTGGAGAAGAATATGCATAAGGCTGCGGCAGAGCTGAACTTTGAGGAGGCTGCTGCACTCAGGGATAAGATGATAGAAATTAACAAATATCTATACAGCGTCCATGGAGGAAAATGATGGAGAAGGGTAAATACAGACAGTATATTAAAATAAGAGGAGCTAATGAACATAATCTTAAGAATATTGATGTGGATATTCCAAGAAATGAGCTGGTAGTTCTTACAGGACTTTCAGGTTCAGGTAAATCAAGTCTTGCATTTGACACAATATATGCAGAGGGACAGAGGAGGTACATGGAATCACTGTCATCATATGCAAGAATGTTCTTAGGACAGATGGAAAAGCCGGATGTGGAAAACATTGAAGGACTTTCACCTGCGGTTTCCATTGACCAGAAATCTACTAACAGAAATCCCCGTTCAACAGTTGGAACTGTGACAGAGATTTATGATTATTTCCGTCTTTTATATGCCAGAGTAGGTGTGCCACACTGCCCAAAATGTGGCAGAGAGATTAAGAAGCAGACTGTTGACCAGATGGTTGATGTGATTATGGGGCTTCCGGAAAGAACTAAGATACAGCTTCTTGCACCTGTTGTAAGAGGTCGTAAGGGTGAGCATACCAAGCTTTTCGAGCAGGCAAAGAAGAGCGGATATGTCCGGGTTATGGTGGATGGCAGTATGTATGAGCTGTCAGACGAGATTAAGCTTGATAAGAATAAGAAGCACAATATTGAGATAGTTGTGGACAGGCTTTCTGTTAAGGAGGGTATACAGAAAAGGCTTACAGATTCCATAGAAACAACACTTAAGCTGGCAGAAGGGCTGATGACAGTGGATGTTATTGATGGTGAGCCTATGAATTTCAGTATGAGCTTCTCCTGCCCAGACTGCGGAATAAGCATTGATGAGATAGAGCCAAGAAGCTTTTCTTTCAATAACCCATTTGGCGCATGCCCTGAGTGTTTCGGACTGGGATATAAGATGGAATTCGATGCAGAGCTGATGATTCCTGATGAGAGCTTAAGCATTGATGAAGGTGCTATTGTTGTTACCGGATGGCAGTCGGCTACAGATGAGGGAAGCTTTACAAGAGCTATATTAAATGCACTGGCTAAGGAATATGGATTCTCACTGGATACCCCATTTAAGGATTACAGTGATGAGGTTAAGGATATTATAATTAACGGAACTAATGGAAAGAGCGTTAAGGTACGTTATAAGGGCCAGCGTGGGGAAGGTGTGTACGATATTGCATTTGAAGGATTGGTCAGGAATGTTCAGAAGCGTTACAGAGAGACATCTTCAGATACAATGAAGCAGGCATATGAGGAATTCATGAGGATAACACCTTGTACAGCCTGCCATGGACAGAGACTTAAGCCATCATCACTGGCTGTGACAGTGGCAGACAAGAATATATATGAGATTACTAATATGTCCATTATGGAGCTGGACAGTTTTCTTGCAGATATGAAGCTCTCAGATAGACAGACTACCATTGGAGGCCAGATTCTTAAGGAGATAAGGGCAAGAATTAAGTTTCTTATGGATGTGGGACTTGATTATCTGTCACTTTCCCGTGCAACAAGTACACTTTCAGGAGGAGAAGCACAGCGAATCAGGCTTGCTACCCAGATTGGTTCAGGACTGGTGGGAGTAGCATATATTCTTGATGAACCAAGTATCGGACTGCACCAGAGGGACAACGATAAGCTTCTTGCTACACTGCAGCATTTAAGAGACCTGGGTAATTCAGTAATTGTGGTGGAGCATGACGAGGATACAATGAGGGCAGCAGACTACATTGTTGATATTGGTCCGGGAGCAGGTAAGAATGGTGGAGAAGTTGTGGCAGTAGGAACAGCTGAGGACATTATGGCATGTAAAGAGTCTGTTACAGGGGCATACCTTAGCGGCAAGATAAAGATACCAGTACCTGCCACGAGAAGAAAGCCTACAGGATGGCTTAAGGTAAGGGGCGCAAGAGAGAATAATTTAAAAAATATTGACGTGGATATCCCTCTTGGTGTTGTCTGCTGTGTTACAGGTGTGTCAGGCTCAGGAAAGAGTTCTCTTGTCAATGAGATTCTCTATAAGCATCTGGCAAGAGATTTGAACAGAGCAAGATGCATTCCTGGAAAGCATGATGGAATTGATGGAATTGAACAGCTGGACAAAGTTATTGATATTGACCAGTCTCCTATTGGAAGAACACCAAGATCTAATCCTGCCACATATACTGGTGTGTTTGACATGATAAGAGATCTGTTTGCAGCAACTACAGATGCCAAGGAGAGAGGCTATAAGAAAGGACGTTTCAGCTTCAATGTTAAGGGAGGCCGCTGTGAGGCTTGTTCAGGAGATGGAATTATTAAGATTGAGATGCATTTTCTGCCGGATGTGTATGTACCTTGCGAGGTATGTGGAGGCAAGCGGTATAACAGAGAAACACTGGAAGTTAAGTACAAGGGAAAGAGCATATATGATGTTCTTGACATGACAGTGGAGGATGCAGTTGATTTCTTTGAGAATGTGCCAACAATAAAGCGGAAGATTGAAACATTAAATGATGTGGGATTATCCTACGTTAAGCTAGGACAGCCTTCTACAGAGCTTTCCGGTGGTGAGGCACAGCGAATCAAGCTGGCTACAGAGTTGTCTAAGAGAAGTACTGGAAGAACAATATATATTCTGGATGAGCCTACAACGGGACTACATTTTGCAGATGTACACAAGCTGGTAGAGATACTTCACAAGCTGGCAGAGGGAGGTAATTCAGTTATAGTTATTGAGCATAATCTTGATGTTATTAAGACAGCAGATTATATTATTGACATGGGGCCTGAGGGAGGAGCAAGAGGCGGAACAGTTATAGCTAAGGGAACTCCTGAGGAGGTGGCTGCTAATAAGAAGTCATATACAGGACAGTATATTAAGAAATATCTTAAGTAATATGTGGATTTTATTTTCTTGCCACACTTTATCTGGTAGGCTATAATATTTGATATAAAGCGATAGCGGGAAATACTTATGGATAAAAAAAGCGGAAAATTCACTTTAATATTAAAAATAATATTTTTTGTTATGTTGGCTGTATCCTGGCTGTATTTCATTTTTGGTGAAATGATGCTGCCCACAGATGTGCCGGCAGATACGGAAAAGTCAGAGATATTCAATTCCAGATGGGAACAGATATGCAGTGATGGAAGCAGGGTGCCTGTAAGTGTTCCGGGGAGATGTAAGGCTGAGAGGAACGAGCGTATTGTTATAACTACTACTCTGCCTGAAACCATTGAAGATAATATGAGCCTCTGTTACAGGAGCAACAAGCAGGATATTGAAATGTATGTGGATGATGAGTTAAGACAACAGTATTCCACAGATGACGTGAGGGTCTTTGGTAAAGTTACAGTATCCATGTATGTGTTTCTGGAACTTAAGCCAGAGGATGCAGGAAGACAGCTTACAATTGTTACCCAGACAGATTCTTCTTATTCTGGAATATTCAACACTATGTATTTCGGAACTAAGACAGGGATATGGTCATATATAATCAGGAAAAACAGTCTTGAATTATTTGTGGCAATACTTATGGGAATACTTGGAATACTGTGCATTATATACGGAGTTGCCCTGCAGTATTACTATAAGAAGAAGATAGCATTAAGATACCTGGCATTGGGAGTACTTGAGGCATCCATGTGGCTGCTGGCCAACTCAGAACTAAGGCAGCTTATATTCCCTAATATATCAACTCTTAATGATATGGCATTTCTTATGATATTGTCTATTCCAGCCACATTCATATTCTATATGAATGAGATACAGAACAAGCGGTACCAGAAGTATTATAATATGGTGCTATTTGTTGACATGGTTGTTTATGTTGTGTGTGTTGCCATGCACCTGCTTAATATCAGGGAACTTGCAGATAATTTCATGTACATGGCGGGCTGCTGTTTTCTGTCAATTGCAATCCTTGGCATCACAACTATCTTCGATATAAAAACAGGAGCAATCAGGCAGTACAGATTGATTTCATTAGGTATATTTATTGCATGTATGGCAGCTGTTCTGCAGATTATACTGTATCTTAGAAGAACAATACAGTTCAGCGGTGTTATTATATCTGTGGGATTAAGCGTAATGCTGATAGTAGCGGCTGCTAATACCATTGCAGAGATTGTGCGTGGTGAGCGGGAAAAGCAGCGTGCCATATCAGCAGTCGAGGCCAAGACAAGATTTCTTGCAAATATGTCTCATGAAATCAGGACTCCAATTAATGCGGTAATGGGGCTTAACGAGATGATTCTCAGGGAGAGCACAGAGCCATGTATCAGGGAATATGCATTAAAGATACAGAATGCCAGCCGCTCTCTTGTGGAGGATATTAACGATGTTCTTGACCTGTCCAAGATAGAATCAGGCAAAATGAACATTATACCAAAGGATTACCAGGTTGATGATCTGGTAAGTTCACTTGTAGACATGATTACATTAAGAGCCCAGAATAGGGGGCTTAAGTTTAGAGTTAATATTGATAAGACCATGCCATCGGTTCTGTATGGTGATTATGTAAGAATACGTCAGATAATAACTAATCTTCTGACTAATGCTGTAAAATATCCCCGGTCGGGAAGTGTGGAACTGTTAATCAGTGGCAAAAACATTGACGATAATCTGATTATGCATGTGGCAGTTAAAGATACGGGAATAGGTATTAAACAGGAGGATATAGCCAAGCTTTTTGTTGATTATGAGCGGATTGAGGAAAACAGAAACTATGGCATTGAGGGCACCGGTCTTGGAATGAGTATTACACAGCAGCTGCTTTCAATGATGGGTTCTGAATTAAAGGTTGAAAGCGAGTATGGAAAGGGCTCAGTATTCTCATTTGATTTAGTTCAGGGAATAAGGAATTACGAACCTGTAGGTGATATTTCCGAGAAAATCAGCAGACAGGCTACAGAATATTCCTATACTCCTGCATTTGTTGCACCAGAAGCAAAGATTCTGGTGGTTGATGATATTGAGGTAAACAGATATGTGGTAAGAAATCTGTTAAAACAGACTAAGATACAGATATTTGATGCGGACTGTGGAGCGAAATGCCTTCAGATGATACAGGAACAGCATTTTGACTTAATATTCCTTGACCATAGAATGCCACAGATGGATGGAGTAGAGACATTGGAACGTATGAAAGAACTGGAGAATAACCAGTGTCAGGGTGTTCCGGTAATAGCCCTTACTTCCAATGCGCTGACAGGCTCTAAGGAGTTCTATGTCAATGCTGGTTTTAACGACTATCTTTCAAAGCCTATTAGGCAGGATAAGCTTGAAAAGATGCTGTATGAAAAACTTCCTAAGGAACTTACCCACGAGTATGAGCCTGACAGTGAGGAAGGCGAAGGGGATAATCGGGATAACAGCATGAATGTAGATGCTCTTCCACAGATTGAAGGAATTGACTGGCATTATGCAATGATGCATTTCAGTAATGAGAAGCTTATGATGGATACCATTGAGAATATATATTATACTCTGGACAGCCAGGCTGACAGGCTTGATGATATGGAGAAGAATAAGCTGTTCGGTGATTACCGCATTCTTGTCCACAGCATTAAGGGAATAACTGCTATGGCAGGAATGATGGCAATATCAGGTGTGGCAGCAGCCCTTGAAAAATGTGCAGATAAGTGTGCAGAGAGACAAATGAATTCAGATGTTGGAGAGAGTACAGTAAGTTCGGAAAATTCGAATGGCGCAGAGAATTCAGTGGGTGTGGATAGTTCAGATGAAGAGAAACTCCATAGTATGAATTCATGGCTTACACAGGAAATGCACAATATGAAGCATCGTCTTGATGAGATATTTGCAAAGAAAACTCCGGGGAAAGCCATAGAAGATAATAATATTATGCTTGCATTGCTGGAGATGATAAAGATTGATGCAATGGATATGGACATTGACGGACTTGATGAGAAGACAGCACAGCTCATGGAATATGAATATTCTGAAGAAATCTATGATACAATCCTGAAGCTTAAAGCTGATGTTTCGGAGCTTAATCAGGATGCAATAAACCAATCAATAGACATACTTGAAGAGTATTTTAGAAGAGGAGATGCCAATGAAAGATAATGTCCTTCTGGTGGGAAAACTTAATACTACAATAAGAAATATCCACATTATGATGAAAGAACATTTTGATGTGCAGCTATGTACAGGAGATTCATCGGTTGTGGACGGAATGATTAAGCTTTTAAGGCCTAAAATGGTATTTATCAGCCTGACGGATTACGAGAAAAAAGCCCGTAAAGCATTGGAATTAATTGATAAGAAATATTCCCATATTATTGTTGTGATTCTGGGAAACCAGGAAGAATTATCTAATTGTAGTGAATTTATTGATGAAGAACGGTACACCATTATCAAGAGACCAATTGGAATTAAGGAAATGATTAAGTCTTGTTACGCTGCTCTTGGAATTCCAGAACAATATCAGGATGGCGGTGTTAAGAAGGAAGAGGATAACAGAAAATACATTCTGATGGTGGATGACAATGCCGCACAGATAAGGGCAATTAAGGGATGGCTTGAGGAAAAATATAAGGTTCACAGTGTATTGTCAGGATGGCAGGCACTGGAATCTGTTAAGGAAACAAGGCCAGATCTGATACTGCTTGATTATGAGATGCCTATCTGTGATGGCAGGCAGGTATTGAAAAAACTCAGGGAAAATAAGGATACATCTGACATATCAGTTGTATTTTTAACAGCTATATCGGACAGAAAACATATTATGGATGTAATGGATTTAAAACCTGCAGGTTATCTGTTAAAGCCAGTTGAGAAAGAGCGTATGTTTGAGGTTATCGAAGAGGTATTTCGTAAAGAGGAAGATAATAATTCATAACAGACTTTCATATAAGGTTGAAAGACATTTGTCAGGAAATGAGGACAGGCATGATTAAGGGTGTTATATTTGACATGGATGGCGTTATGATTGACACGGAAAGGCAGTCTACAAGGGGTTGGCAGCATGTGTCAGAAAAGTATGGCATGGATATGCCTATGTGGCTTATAAATAAGTTCAAGGGTGCACCGGCACATAAGAGCCAGGAGTATTTTGATGAATATTACCATGGAAGATTTGATTACTGGAAAGCAAGGCAGGAAAGGTCTGATCATGTGCATGAGATAAGAAAGACAGAGGGGATTCCTGTAAAGAGAGGGTTGTATATTCTTCTGGAGGCAATCAGAGAAAGGAATCTTGCATGTGCTGTGGCTACATCTACCCAGAGGGACAGTGCCCATAACACTCTTCATGAGATTGGAGCCATGAGTTATCTTGATGGCGTTGTATTTGGAGATGAGGTCGAAAATGGCAAGCCAGAGCCGGATATATTCTTACGAGCAGCAAGTGTCATAGGTGTCAAGCCACAGGAATGTGTTGTTATTGAGGACAGCATTAACGGTATTAAGGCTGGATACGCAGCAGGCATGAAGGTCATTCATGTGCCTGATACGCTGGAGATTCCAGAGGATGTGGCGAAGCTTACATCTTCCATATGCTGTGATTTAATCCAGGCAGTTACAGTGATTGACTACTGGAATGGAAAAGAGATAAGGATTGACAGAGAAAGGGTAAAGGATGCATTTGCCAGATATACATCTGTTTACAATGTGAACGACCCTAAGATAAAGTTAAAGATTGACCATACTTACAGAGTGGCAGAGTTGTGCCAGTGTATTGCACAGGACATGGGACTCAGCGATACAGATACGGATATTGCATGGCTTCTGGGAATGCTTCATGATATAGGAAGATTCGAGCAGGTAAGAAGATATGGTACATTTGCAGACGACAAATCCATCAACCATGGTGAGCTGGGAGCTAACATATTATTCCGTGACGGGCTGATTGAAGAGTTCGTTCCTGAATTAGCTGATTTAAAGGGAATGGACATATGGAACACACTGGATAATGCTATTAGATATCACAGCGTGTACAGAGTTCCAGAGGAACTTAATGAAAGAGACAGAATGTTTACAGATCTGCTTAGAGACGCAGACAAAATCGACATCTTAAGAGTTAATTACGAGGTGGGAGTTGAGAAGATATATAATGTGACAGCAGAGGAAGCAAGAAGCTGTACTGTAACTGATGAGGTGATGGAGGCGTTCACTGGTAAGCAGGCAGTATTAAGAAAATATAAGAAAACTCCTGTTGACCATGTGGTGGGACATATATCCCTTGTATTTGAACTGGTTTTCTCTATAAGCCTGGAGCTTGCATTAAGCCAGGGATATCTTAATCGTCTTCTTGATTATCCTACAGATAATGAAACTACAAAGCAGCAGTTTGCACGGATAAGGGAGATTATGGAGGAGTATATCAGGGAGAGGATGGCGTAGAAAGTTGTATAAAAAGCTTGTTTTATGTTGTAGGCTCAATTATAATGAACTCATGCCAAAATGTCTTAAGTAAAACAAGTTTTTGCTGATACGTTCTGGCTTGTGAATTATTATAAATAATCGTAGACACTCAGAAGAAATGAGAGGTAATTACATTGAATCAGGAGAAAGTAATCGTTATTGACTTTGGCGGCCAGTACAATCAGCTGGTAGCAAGGCGTGTGCGTGAATGTAACGTGTATTGTGAGATATACTCTTACAAGACAGATATCGCCAAGATCAAAGAGATGAATCCGAAGGGAATTATATTAACAGGTGGTCCTAACAGCTGCTATGAAGCTGATTCTCCAACATGCAGCAGGGAACTGTTTGAACTGGGTATACCAGTGCTGGGACTGTGCTATGGTGCACAGCTTATGATGCATGTCCTTGGGGGCAAGGTAGAGAAAGCACCTGTAAGAGAATATGGAAAGACAGAGGTCTTCGTAGACAAGACTTCTCCGTTATTTAGTGATGTAAACGAGACAACAATATGCTGGATGAGCCATTTTGACTATATATCAAAGGCTGCACCAGATTTCAGAATCATTGCACACACAGCAGACTGCCCAGTTGCGGCAGCAGAGAATCAGGAGCGTAACCTGTACGCTATCCAGTTCCATCCAGAGGTACTTCATACCCAGGAAGGTACCAAGATGCTTTACAATTTCGTAAGAAATGTATGTGGATGTTCCGGAACATGGAAGATGGACGCATTTGTTGAGAATACAATCAAGGAAATACGTGATAAGGTAGGAAGTGGAAAGGTGCTTCTTGCTCTCTCAGGCGGTGTAGATTCTTCAGTGGCAGCAGCCCTTCTGTCTAAGGCAATTGGAAAGCAGCTTACCTGCGTATTCGTTGATCATGGTCTATTAAGAAAGAATGAGGGAGATGAGGTAGAGGCTGTATTTGGAAGCAACGGACAGTTCGACCTTAACTTCATAAGAGTTAATGCCCAGGAAAGATTCTATTCTAAGCTGGCGGGAGTTACAGAGCCAGAAAGAAAGAGAAAGATTATTGGTGAGGAATTCATCAGAGTATTCGAGGAAGAAGCCAAGAAAATAGGCGCAGTTGATTTCCTTGCCCAGGGTACAATATATCCAGACGTTGTGGAAAGCGGACTTGGCGGTGAGTCAGCAGTTATCAAGTCTCACCACAATGTTGGCGGACTTCCTGATTACGTAGATTTCAAGGAAATTATTGAGCCATTACGTGACCTGTTCAAGGACGAGGTTCGTAAATCTGGTCTGGAGCTTGGAATTCCAGAAAAGTTGGTATTCCGTCAGCCATTCCCAGGTCCAGGTCTTGGAATTAGAATTATCGGTGAAGTAACTGCCGAGAAGGTAAGAATTGTTCAGGATGCTGACGCCATCTACCGTGAGGAGATTGCCAAAGCAGGTCTTGACCATTCAATTGGCCAGTATTTTGCAGCCTTGACAAATATGCGTTCTGTAGGTGTCATGGGTGACGAGAGAACCTACGATTACGCAGTGGCACTACGAGCTGTCAATACAGTTGACTTTATGACAGCCGAGAGCGCAGAGATTCCATATCCAGTGCTTCAGACAGTAATGAGCAGGATTATTAATGAGGTGAGAGGGGTCAACAGAGTATTCTATGATTTGACAAGTAAACCACCAGGGACGATTGAGTTTGAATAAGCTACGAGCCATGCAAGGATAAAAATAACAGAACCATCGGGGAGAGCACTTGTGTTCTCAACCGATGGTTCTGTTATTTTTAGACTTATACGGCGACAGCCGTACAGCGAGATGTAGCGGAGCGGAATCGAGCTGAGCATGGCGAGAGTAAGATACAATAATCAGTAAAACTCTTTCACTATAAGTGAAACCACAAGGACATAATCGTGTGGTATGATCTAACAAAGGAGTGAGATGACATTATATATTTTTAAACATGTAAGGGTGTAATTGGGATAATGAGAATAGGTGAATCAAATAAAATAATATAGTGTATATAATTTGGAGTATTTATGGTAAAATAACAGGAGGATAAGATGTCTTTAGCAGATAAGATTTTTACATGTTTTAAAGGAGCAAAGCGGTTTACATTAAAAGAAGCGTACGAAAAATATTCGGATAAGCCAGCTGAAACAATTCGGGCAAGGATATATAAAAATTTGGGTGTTAAATTCAAACGCATAGCAAAGGGCATATATTGTACAGTTGAAACCAAATGAAGTCAAATCGTAACAGGAAACCTTAACAAAATAGTTTTTATATAATTTTTAACGGAAGTAATGGTATTAACAATAATTGTTAACTGGTATGATTGTTGATATGATAAGCTAATAAATACATTGTGGAGATAATAAGAAAGCCGGTGTTGTAATGATTGTTTATGATGGAATAAAAACAGAATTTCTTAGAAGTGTTGAAAATGATACAATTGCAGTAGAAATAGAAAATAATATTTATCAGAAAATGCACAGATCCACTGCCAAAAATGAATTCCGATCATGGGAGAATTCATTAGAATATATGTATAAGGTACTAAATGATGATGCAATTCCAGGTGAAGCTGGAGTAGCTATTGAATATAATATTCCACAAACGTCAAAACGTATTGATTTCATTATATCAGGATATGATAAACATGATGTACCAAATGTTGTTATTATTGAATTAAAACAATGGGATCAGCTAAAAGAAGTAGTTGGTGAAGATGCATTAGTCGAAACCTTTACAGGTAATGCTGAACGTAAGGTCGTACATCCTTCTTATCAGGCATGGTCATATTCTATGCTTATTCGCGATTACAATAAGACTGTACAGGAAGAAGGCATTCGTCTCTATCCGTGTGCGTATCTGCATAATTACAGAAGAAAAGCTGATGATCCTCTTGACGCCCAACAATATCAGGATTATTTAATGGAAGCTCCGGCATTTACCAGAGGAGAAGCCATTAAATTACGTGAATTCATTAAAAAATGTATAGTTGTAGGAGATAAAAAAGAAATCTTATACGAAATTGATAATGGTAAGATTCGACCATCCAAAAGTTTACAGAATTCTATAGCCAACATGCTGAAGGGTAATAAAGAATTTGTTATGATTGATGACCAGAAGGTGGTGTATGAACAAATCATTTCAATATCAAAAAAATGTATGTTAGATCAAAAGAAGCGGATCATAATTGTACAAGGAGGACCAGGTACAGGCAAAACAGTAGTTGCAATAAATTTATTAGCAGAATTAACGGGACAGGGACAGTTTGTTCAATACGTTTCAAAAAATAGCGCTCCTAGAAGCGTGTATCTGAAAAAACTAAAAGGGATAATAAAGAAAAGCAGTGTAGATAATATGTTCAAAGGCTCAGGAATTTATACAGAAGCTGAGAACAATATTGTACATACAATATTGGTAGATGAGGCACATAGATTAAATGCTAAGTCTGGAATGTTTCAGAATAAGGGAGAGAATCAGATTAAAGAAATTATTCATGCTGCAATGTGCAGTGTATTTTTTATTGATGAAAGTCAGCGTGTAACAACTAGTGATATTGGAAGTGTTGAAGAGATTGAAAAATGGGCACTTTATGAAGGGGCAGAAGTTTTCTATATGGAACTCATATCGCAATTCAGATGTAATGGCTCAGATGGATATCTGGCATGGTTGGACAATGTACTTGAAATCCGTGAAACTGCGAATTATGATATAAAAGACATTGATTATGATATTCGTATCTGTGATACTCCCAACGAAGTCAGAGATATTGTTGTGGAGAAAAATTCATCTCCAAATCATGCAAGATTATTGGCGGGTTATTGTTGGAATTGGTTAAAAGAAGGGAAAAATGATTCAAATGTCCATGATATAAAGATTGGCGATTTTGAAATGAGTTGGAATCTTGGTAATTCTAATACATATGCAATTGATGATGAATCGATTAATGAGGTTGGGTGTATTCATACGTCACAAGGGTTAGAGTTTGACTATGTAGGGGTAATTATTGGAGAAGATATGAGGTATGAAAATGGTAGAATTATAACAGATTTTACAAAAAGGGCTAATACTGACCAATCAATGAAAGGAATAAAAAAAATATACAAAGAGAGCCCACAAAAAGCTGAAAAATTGGCGGATGAAATTATAAAAAATACTTATAGAACACTTATGACAAGAGGCATGAAAGGTTGCTATATATATTGTGTCGATAAAAAATTACGAGAATATCTCAAAGAACAAATCAAGGTGAGAAAGAATGGATAATAAAACAACAATCTACGATTTAGAACAAAAAATCAAATTGTTTTGTGAAGAACGCGACTGGGATCAGTTTCATAATCCAAAAGATTTGGCTATTGGCATTTCGACAGAAGCGAATGAACTATTGGATATTTTCAGATTCAAAACT
>SAMEA3663175__coassemble_212_pt1 | contig 16147 bp, 11 predicted proteins | sample SAMEA3663175__metabat2_high_PE_014 | metagenome-assembled genome bin SAMEA3663175 (sample SAMEA3663175) | pig gut metagenome | biome: pig gut; feature: pig-associated habitat; material: faeces | place: Denmark | collected 2012 | reverse complement strand
ATATCCGGAGCAGGGATTTACTTTTGCAAACTGGAACCTCGGATTCCAATTCAGCGTTATGTAAATAATCTAATTCGACCTTTGGTTCGTTTTTAATAGTTTGTTGCATATTTTATTAATTATTGTATAATATAGATATAAAATTAAATAAATTAGAACATTAAATATATTTTTGCAAGGAGGTACATTTTTATGGCACAGGCAACTTTTAGTATCCGAATGGATGAAGCATTAAAAAAACAATTTGATTCTCTTTGTTCTGATTTTGGAATGAATGCAACTACAGCATTTAACATCTTTGCAAAGGCTGTGGTTCGAGAAAGAAGAATTCCCTTTGAAATCTCTGCTCCAGCTGATACCACAAGAGATGATGCTATAGCAGCATTCTGGGAAATGCGTAAAATTGCAGAAGAAAATGGTTTACAGGATATGACTCTAGATGACATCAACGCTGAAATTGAAGCCGTTCGGTCCGGAAAGTAGGTGATACTTTCACTTTCCTTCAAAGCCTTTTATTGTTACCCCAAATGAACTATTGGAAATCATAAACAAATAATGCCTCCCCAATATGATATGTCATATTTTCTTAAAAAATAAGGCTAAATAGCACCGAATTGTAAGAAATTTAAGATAATACGCACTATTATCAGAATATAAAGCAATTTGCCTAATTAAAAGGGAGGTATTATGAAAGCAAGTACTGTTATTCTGATAATTGTATCATTAATATATTTAAGAATAGATATAGGCAGGAGACAGAAAAAGTGAGTATTATAGCAGTTGTTTTAATGAGTATGGTTTGCCTCATCACATTTTTGGTTAAGGTTGTTCCGGCTATGCAACGGCATACATACTTAGAAATCAAGGAATCAAAGTTGAAGGGCCGGAACTTTACAAGGAATTTGATAAGTTTTTTGGGTACGTTGCAGTTCACAATATTGTTGATAAATTGAAAGACTATGGCATAAAAGCCCATGCTTATCATGGAAATATAGAAAACTTAAAATGCAGATTAAACCAGGGTAAACCCGTTGTTGCACTCGTAACCATCAGCATAGACAGACCTAATGGATTGCACTATATTGCTGTTGTTGGGTACGATGAAGAATATATATATTGCTGATTCAACAAGACCAAATTCAAATATACATGATAAAAATCAATATAACAGAAAATTAACATATGAGCAATTTGAAGACATATGGAGTACAGATATTTATCCTGTAAAGAATGTGTATGTTACGGTTGATTAACATCTTGGATGGACTAAAGAAGTTTCCTGCTTTCCCTATGGTAAAAGCATACCGAAATAACCATGGCGATAGACCAGCCTACAGGCCATGCACACCAGATGCCAAGAGCTGAGCCGGTGATTCCTGAGAATACAAAAGCTAATACTACACGCAGAATAAGGTCAGTAAATGTGGCAACCATAAACTGCCACATTGCGCCTATTCCCCTGAGAATACCGTCTGCCACCAGCTTGGCAGAAACTACAAAATAGAATGGTGCTACAATCCACAGGAACTGCTGTCCTGTCAGAAGTGCTTCTGTGGAGCCTTTCTCCATGAAAAGAAGCAGCAGAGTCTTTCCCAACACTATGTAGAGCAGGCAGAATGGAACACAGAACATCCAGACCATCTTAAGCCCTGCTTTAAAGCCTTCTTTAATTCTGCCGAACTGCTTTGCGCCCAGATTCTGTGCTGTGAAATTAGATATTCCATTTCCAATGGTGCTGAATGAAGTAATAACAAGATTGTTAAGCTTAATTGCAGCAGAGTATCCAGCCATAACAGAGGCACCGAAGCTGTTGATAACACTCTGTATCATTATATTTCCAATTGATATGAAGCTTTGCTGAAGGATACTTGGAATGGCAATCTTGGCAATCTTTTTTTCAAGTTCCCAGTCAAAAAGAGGACATTTTTCATCTGCTTTAATATTGTTAAGACGCTTAAGAACAGTGATAACAGCAAGGATACAGCTTATACCCTGGCATATGAATGTAGCCCAGGCAATACCTGCAACACCCATGTCAAATGCTTTTACAAAAAGAATATCCACAGCGATATTAGCAGTTGAGGATACAGCAAGGAAGTAAAATGGTGTCTTGGAATCTCCCAATGCAGAGAAAATACCTGTTGATATATTATAGAAAAATACAAAAGGCAGTCCCCATACATAAATATCAAGATACAGCTTGGAATCCGCAAATACATTATCTGGTGTGTGAATCATATGAAGAAGAGGGGAGCAGCCAAGAAGCCCAACCAGCATAAGTAATCCGCACACAATCCCACTGGAGATGCAGGATGTGGAAACAGCTGTTTTAAGCCTGCTGTATTTCTTAGCCCCGTAAAGCTGGGAGACAATAATGGAACAGCCCATGTTGCATCCGAATGCAAATGCAATAAATATAAGAGTTATCTCATAGCTGTTGCCTACAGCTGCCAGAGCATTTTCTCCAATAAATTTGCCCGCTACAAGGCTGTCTGCAATGTTGTACATCTGTTGGAATACAATGCTTCCAAACAGTGGAAGACAGAACTTCCACAACACTGTGTCTGTTTTTCCCACAGTTAAATCCTTGTTCATTGTTTTCCTTCTCCTTCATTTCCTTTATATTTCAATTTTTGCCAATCCTTTCACTACCTTATCAAAATCAGACTCGATTGGTTGCGTTTTATTAAAGATGTCATATTCCTGATATGCTTTCTCCACTGCCTGTTTATGGGAAATACGTCCGTTATCTTTCAGAATATCGTATCTACGGAACTCAAGGAACTCGTTCACGCTTTTGGAGAATTCCTCCATTGTAAAAACATTCTCCCGTTCAATCAAATCCTCTATGTAATCAAAATACCCTGTAACAGCACGTTCCAATTGACGAATCTGTTTTTCGTCCAAATAGTTTTTGGCAATCGGGGTATCGGATTTGAGAATCCGACCATCGGGCGCATTTTTCCATGTGGTCAATCCCATATTTTCTCTGGTGTGGTCAGCCTGATTATACACAATTTCAGCAGCAGTCTTACCGGTAATGGCATAGTGGAATTTGTTCTGTATGGTGGCATAGAAATGATATGCAGTATCAGAATCTCTATCGTAATCAATGCTGCACTCTGCAAAGATATCAGTTATCTGTTGCCATATTCTGCGTTCGCTGGCACGGATAGAGCGAACTCTTTCCAGCAATTCACGGAAATAGTCTTTTCCAAAAGCTGTTTTACCTTGTTTCAGGCGTTCATCATCCATAGCAAAGCCTTTAATCATATATTCCTTCAAAATACTGGTTGCCCAGATACGGAACTTGGTTGCCTGAATGGAGTTTACTTTGTAACCTACAGAAATAATGGCGTCCAGATTGTAATAATTGGTAGGAGTAGTCTGCGTCTTGTCCTGCATTGCCCCGTGTTGAGTGGTTGTTGCAATTTTTGCAACAACCACTTTTTCATCAAGTTCACCGGTTTCAAAAATCTTTGCCAAATGGCGGCTGATGCCTGACTTATCAATACCAAACAATTCAGCCATAGCTTTTTGTGTCAGCCAGATGGTTTCATCCTTTATTAAGGCGCTGACAGTTACATTATCATCTTCGGTTCTGTACAGCACCATTTCCATTTGTTTTGTAATATCTGTATTCATATAAAACCTTCTTTCTTATAGCAGGTAAATACTGGACCAAGGCATTATGTCTGGGATATATACACATATCTTAGATGGTCTTCCCACCTGTCGTTAATTCTTGCATAGGCGTAAGCTGTACCCTCACTTATAAAGCCAAGTGAGCGGCATAGTTTAAGGGAGTATAGATTTTTCGGATGAATATAGGCCTCGATTCTGTGCATATGTAAGTCATTAACAACCGCCTTAAGAGCCATTGTCAGCATTTTTCTTCCATAGCCCTGGTTCCACAGCTGTCTGTCAATCTTATATCCGATAATGCAGGAGCTCATACTCTTATTAATATTTGAAAATGAGACACTGCCGATGATTTTGTCTGGAAAAAGGTCGCAGAACAGGTAATATCTGGCGTGTTTGAGATGCATGAAGGAATTATATTCCGCATCAACAAGGTTAGTGATGAATTCCCTGGTGTAGAAATTATCAGGTTTATCTGCTTCATAAGGGTCAAAATAACACCTGTTCCTTGTGTAGAAGTCCATAATTTTATCTATATGGCTTGTATCAAGAATCTTTAGTGTAAGATTGTTGCTTTGGTACTCAAACTGCATTATATAAGCCGTCCTTTCGTAAAACGATATTAATCTGCCTGGACCTAATCTGACGAAGCTGGTATTAATCTGCCCTGGTCTGTGTTTTCTTGGATTCCCGTAGATTTTTAAAAAATGTTGACAGGAGGCTGCTGCACTCTGAATCAAGAACACCTCTGGTCACCTGGCAGACATGGTTAAACTGGGGCATTTCCAGAATATTAAGTATGGAGCCGCCACAGCCTGCTTTGGGATTCATGGAGCCAATGACAACTCTGGGAATTCTTGCCTGGACAATAGCACCGGCACACATCTGGCATGGTTCAAGAGTAATATATATTGTGCAGTCTTCAAGCCGCCAGTCCCCTATAACTTTGCTTGCCTTTTTAATAGCAGTAATTTCGGCATGACCAAGAGTTGTTTTATCAGTGTTTCTCCTGTTGTATCCCCTGCCAATAATTTTTCCCTCATGGACTATAACACAGCCTATGGGCACCTCCATGTGTTTTCCTGCCTTTCTGGCCAGCTTAATGGCTTCCTTCATGTATTTTATATCAAGGCTTTCCTGGGTTCCTTCAGATTCCCTGAAAGACAGTGTATCGTCAGCCTGTCTGTTTGTACCGGTATCAATCTTCATTCTGGTCTCCAATCTGCAGACAAATGCTGGAGCAATATATCTTCTTACTCCAACAACATAATTAGTTTAATAAATCTCAAATTTTGCTTTCACGCTAGTATAACACATTTTAACAAAAATGCAGTAAAAAACATGAGAAAAAGTCGAAAATTTCAGGGACGTGCAGGAGGGCTAAAATGCCCATAACTATTGACACAAACAGGCTGGACGGGTATAATATTTAAGACCGCGCAGCCGGGGTAGTAGCGGCACCTTGTACCTGAAATCCGCTATAGCAGGGGTGATGTTTGGCAGAGGGCAGTTGTTTATGGAGCAGCCCGATATAAGTGGTGTTGACATTTGGGTCTTTCGCAACAGAAATTCATGAACCATGTCAGGTCAGGAATGAAGCAGCATTAAGTGAAACCTTCTGTGTGCCGGAAGGCAGCCTGGATCGAGCTAACTGTATCGGTAACGTCTGTGGATTATTGTTCGAAGTCAGACGTGCGGTTTTTTTTAATAATCAGTTCAAATGCAGGGGGGAGTAAGATGTCTTATCAGGCTTTATATAGAAAATGGCGTCCTGTAACATTTGAAGATGTAAAGGGACAAGACCATATAGTTACAACTCTTAAGAATCAGATAAAGCTGGACAGAGTGGGACATGCCTACCTTTTCTGCGGAACAAGAGGAACCGGTAAGACCACAGTTGCCAAGATATTTGCAAAGGCTGTGAACTGTGAGAATCCGGTGGATGGAAGTCCATGCGGTGAGTGCCCTACATGTAAGGCTATTGCGGCAGATGTTTCCATGAATGTGGTTGAGATAGATGCGGCATCAAACAATGGTGTTGATAATATCAGGGAAATCAGGGATGAGGTAATGTATTCTCCAACTGAGGGAAAGAAGAAGGTGTACATTATCGATGAGGTTCATATGCTTTCCATTGGCGCATTTAACGCATTGTTAAAGACACTGGAAGAACCACCGGAATATGTTATATTCATACTTGCCACTACTGAGGCAAGCAAGATTCCTATTACAATACTTTCCAGATGCCAGCGGTATGATTTCCACAGAATTAGCATTGATACTATAGCAGGCAGACTTTCACAGCTTATGGAATATGAGAATATCCGTGTGGAAGACAAAGCGCTGCGGTACGTTGCCAAGGCGGCAGATGGTTCCATGAGAGATGCCTTAAGCCTTATTGACCAGTGCGTTGCATTTCATCTGGGTCAGGATGAGCTTACCTATGAGAATGTTCTGGATGTGCTGGGGGCTGTGGATACAACAGTGTTTGCAGATGCGTTGAAAGCAGTTGTTTCAGGAGATGTTTCTGCCTGTCTTCACATTGTTGAGGACGTGGTAATGCAGGGAAGAGACCTTTCACAGTTTACATCAGATTTTGTCTGGTATTTAAGAAACCTTCTTTTAGTTGCATCAACAAAGGATATATCAAGTCTTGAGGATGTTATTGATGTGTCAGCCGATAATCTTAAACAGCTGGCAGAGGATGCGAAGCTTGCAGACACAGAAACACTTATGAGATATATAAGGGTTATGTCCGATTTGTCCAATGAATTAAAGCTGGCAACCCAGAAGAGAATTAAGCTGGAGGTATCTTTAATAAAGCTGTGTAAGCCAGCCATGGAGCCTGCAGCAGATATTGGAGAACTGTCAGGCAGGGTAGGTCAGCTTGAACAGCAGCTGGAGGAGACCATAAAGCATATTAAGGAGACAGAGGACAAGCTTTCCGATGGCACATTTATTCCGGCAGGATATGGAGAAGGGACCTGTCAGGGACCGGGGAATAGTTCTTACGCCGGAAATAATGGCGGCAGGGATGCCGGACACATGAGTGGGATGACGGAGGCCGTAAAACCTGAGAAGAAAGTAATTCAGGCTCTTCCTGAAGATATTAAACAGATTGCATTAAGCTGGGATGACATAGTAAGTTCCATAAGCGACCAGCTTCTCCTCACATTCTTACGACAGGCTAATGTGGCACTGGCTTCTGACGGAGCAAGTCTTGAGATTGTGCTTAAGTCCACATCGGCGTACAATTCGGTATCAAGGGAAGAAGTAAAAGAACAGCTTATTGATTTAATTGAGGAAAGAACCGGACTAAAGGTTAATATAATAGTTACAAAACTGCCTGATGGAGATGATTTCCAGAATCGTTTTACAGATATCAGACAACAGGTTAACATTGACATTGTGGTAGATGATAAGGAGGAATATATATAATGGCAAAGAGAGGCGGATTTCCAGGTGGCATGCCTGGCAACATGAACAACCTGATGAAGCAGGCACAGAGAATGCAGCGACAGATGGAGACACAGCAGGCTGAACTTGAAGCAAAGGAATTCACTGCAGCAGCAGGTGGCGGTGTTGTTGAGGTCACAGTTACAGGTAAGAGAGAGATAACAAAGGTTAAGATTGACCCTGAAGCGGTAGACCCAGAAGATGTAGAGATGCTTGAGGATCTTATTATGGCAGCAGCTAATGAGGCTTTAAGAAAGTGTGAAGAGGAATCAGCTGCACAGATGTCTAAACTTACAGGCGGACTTGGGGGACTTGGCGGAGGCCTTTTCTAATGGACATATACAGTGGTCACATTAATAAATTAATTGAACAGTTATCGAGATTACCAGGGGTTGGGGCGAAGAGCGCCCAGCGCCTGGCATTTCACATTATTAACATGCCACAGGAGGAAGTGGAGAAGCTGACCCGGACAATGCTTGATGCAAAGGCAAATATCAGGTATTGCAAGGAATGCTTCACACTGACAGATAAGGATTTATGTCCGATTTGTGCAAATCAGGCGAGAGACCATAAAACAATTATGGTGGTGGAACATACAAGAGATATGGCAGCATATGAGAAAACAGGAAAGTATGAGGGGGTTTATCATGTGCTTCATGGTGCAATCAGTCCAATGCTGGGAATAGGGCCGGGAGACCTTAAGATTAAGGAGCTTATCTTAAGACTGGAAAAGGATGTGGATGAGGTTATTATTGCAACTAATTCCAGCCTTGAGGGAGAAACTACAGCAATGTATCTTAGCAGGCTGATTAAACCTACAGGAATTAAAGTTACAAGAATTGCCAGCGGAGTGCCGGTTGGCGGAGATCTGGAGTATATAGATGAGGTTACACTGCTTCGTGCCCTGGAGGGAAGAACCCAGCTGTAAATTGCGGGATTTGCAGGATTTGCAGAACTTGAAGGATTCGCAGAGCGTTTACAGCTTTACAGATTATAAGATTGTATGCAGACATAATGGACAGGGAGCTGCATATTGGATGGCATGAAAGCAGGGAAAAGGAATAGATATGGCAGTTACAATGCATGGTGATATTATATCTGATCACCGGGAAAGAATGCTTAACCTGAAAAAATATTATCCTTTCTTCAAGCTTACGCAGATAAGCTTTTCCCAGTTCAAGGATGGTAGATATGAGATTCTTGACATGGGTTATATTCTTATGGCCATTTTAAGATTTTTCATAGAGGAGAATAATTTTAAAGAAAAGGATGTCACATATCCGGAATACCTGGAATTCATTACAGATGTGCTTAAGAAGGACTTTGGACTGGTTCTTGGTGAGGAAGAGAGCAGGGAGATTGGGGATTACATATTTGACAAGATTAAGAATGATGGAAAACCCTTTGATTTCCAGTATTTTGACCCTATAGACAAGAAAAAGAGAACTTCCAGGGTAAGGATTATTGAAAGCACGGTGCGTAACAGTACAGTATGGTATTCAATAAGCCCGGATGCCATAGAATTCTATCTGGATACTAAGGAAATCAAGGACGAAAGCAGAATTAACGTACAGCAGCTTCTCCTTGAGAAAATGATACGTGCCAACAATTTTAAGGGCGGAACAGAGGTTGTGGAGCGGATTAACGAGGAAGTGAACCGCCTGCAGCTTAAGAAAAATGAAGTGATGTCAATCATTGCTTCTGACGTGTATGCAGGAATTGAAGCCTACGAGGAATTCGTGGATACAGGAATGAAGTGGTTTGAGGATGAGGAGAAGCTGTTTCGCAAGAACAGGGATCTGATTCAGGCCGCTCTGGAAAAAATTGATAAAAAAGGACAGGGTGACAGCTATTTTAAGACTGTCAATGAAATATATGAACTGGAAAGCCAGCTTAAGGTTGCCATGAACAGGCACAGTGAGCTGTTAAAGGCGTGTACAGATATGCAGAAGCTTACAGATGAGGCGGTTAGAAAAGCCAAGCTTGGCAAACTCCGTGCTCATGTGGATTTTAAGAACATGCTTAATGACATGATTAAGACAGACAGGGCTGATATACTGGTTCAGCTTATTAGTCCGCTTTTTATGCCTAAGGTAAAGAAAACATTTGATATTACTGCCATTGATAATGCACTGGAAAACAAGCCGGTAAAATATCAGGAGGCAGAGAAGGTTTCCAGACAGGAGCTTACTGATATTGTATTTGAGGATGAAGTCGAGGAGAAGAGAATCCGGGATAATTATGTATTCTTAATGGACAATATTCTGTCAGCACTGGAGGTCAGGGATACATTTACACTGGAAGAATTCAATAATGCCATGAAGAAGCTTTATTCACCGGATATTGTAAAGAATGGGGATTACTACTCATTTTTTGTAAATCTGTGCCAGAAGAAGGAATACTGCATTGGTGGTGATGGCGGCAATAATGAAAGCTTTCTGGATGAATATGTGAAGGAAGCCTTTGCAGAGAAGGAGCCTGTAACATTTTCAATAGGATTTAATGGTGATGGTAAGCTTACGTTGTTTGATGGATGTGAGGTAAGTGATCTGATATTCGTAAGAGGATAAACCGTAAGAGAAGGCAGCTTTAAGAGACCATAGTGGGGCAGGAATGAGCAGAGTATAGTGGCGATTGAGTGGATACCTGCCGGACAGCGTCTGAAGAATGGAGATTAGTATGGAGAACAGAAATATTGAGAAGGGCATGGATATAGTTTCAAAGCTTCTGGCGGGGGAGCAGGTGTCAGAAACAGGAAACAACCAGTCTTATTATCAGGAATACAACAATAATGCAGAAGTATATGATTTCGTTCATATGGCATTAAAGAAGATGAATATTAAACTGTATGAGTATAATAATGGGCTGTTTATAAGCGGGGGAGAGAATAACACTGCATTTGGATACAGTAATGAAGAACTTAAAAGGACGCTGGGCATCAGATTAAACAGAGAATTGTATCTGGCATATTTTGTAATATATAACATTATCACGGAATTCTATAATGACACCACTACCTCAACATATGTGGACTATGTCAGGGTGGAAGATATAATTGACAATGTTGACAATGCAATTAATGGTATACTGGACAACCGCACAGGCATTGTGTTAGATGAGGTGGAAGACAACAGTTTCAAGCAGATTGCCCTTAGCTGGGAGGAACTTCCTGCAACCTCCGGTGCGGAACAGATTGGGTTAAGGGCTGCAAGGAATTCCAAGGCGGGATTCGTAAAGATGGTGTTTAATTTCTGCATTTTCCAGAATCTGCTGGTGGAAAATCAGGGAAGATTCTATGCAACTGACAGATTCAGGGCAATGATTGAGAATTATTTTGATGATTATCACGGAAGATTTGCAAAAATTTTAAGTGACGCATTGAATGACAAGGAGGAAAGAAGCGGGGATGCCACAGATTAACAGGATAAGAATTAATAATGTTAAATATAATTTCGGAACCCAGTGTTATGATGATTTCGTTATGCGTTTCAACTGCCATAACACATTGTATGACCTGGCAAATGGCGGTGGTAAGAGTCTTCTTATGCTCCTTCTTATGCAGAATGTGATTCCTAACTGCACACTGGATGACAAGCAGCCAATAGAAAAGCTGTTCAGACAGGGCGGTGGCAATACTATAATTCATTCCCTTATCGAGTGGAAGCTGGACCCATGTTACCAGAAGGATAATTACAAATATATGACAACAGGCTTTTGTGCAAGGAAGGCAAGAAGCCAGGGGGAAGATGAGAATCAGCCGGAGGAGGCAGCAGTACAGGCTAAGGCAAATGCATCCTCTGCCATAGAATATTATAATTACTGTATATTTTACAGGGAATTCGGAGATAACGATATTAAGAATCTTCCTTTGGAGAGTAATGGGGAGAAGATTACATATAATGGATTAAAGTCGTACCTTCGTGATTTGGAAAAAAAGGACTTTGGTGTATCTGTAAAAATATTTGAGGGGAAGGGAGATTACCAGAATTTCCTTACCCAGTACGGAATATTTGAGAGCCAGTGGGAGATTGTAAGAGGTATTAACAAAACAGAAGGTCATGTGAGGACTTATTTCGAGAACAGCTATAAGTCCAGCAGGAAGGTGGTGGAAGACCTTCTTATAGAGGAGATTATCCAGAAATCTTACAACAACAGACTTGGTGTAAATAATGATGAAGGCACCATGGCACAGACTCTTCTGGACATTAAGGACAAGCTTCTTGAGCTGTCAAAAAAGCATGCCCAGATTAACAGCTACGACAGCCAGATGGCATCAATCAGCAATTTCGCAGATTATGTAAGAGGATTTAAGGAACTGTATATTGAGAAGGAAAGGCTGGAGGAGAAGCTGTACCAGCTTCTGTTGTCATGCAAGCAGGTTCTTCTTGCAAAGGAAAAGGAACAGAAGGAAATTGAGGAAAAACTGGCAGAATTATCTGCTGACAGAGAGCGGGAATTAAAGAATGTCCAGTGTGGTCAGGTGGCACTTGAGGAAAAATCCCTGAATGAATTAAAGGCTCTTATAGAGGATGCTTCCAGGGCTGTCCAGCTTATTGATAAGGAAGTTGAAGAAAAAAGACATAGATTAATGGATATGGAATCTGCCCAGGATTATGAGGATTATCTGGAATATAAAAAGCAGGTTATGCAGATAACAGAAACCATTAATAATAAAAACAGGGGCAGTGAGGATATCAATATAGAATTAAAGTCCATTGCTGCAAAGATTAAACTGTACATTGACGGCAAATTACTGGAAATTAGCAGAGAGGCAGAGACTGCAGACCAGGAACTGAATCAGGCAAAGAACAGTCTTGACCAGGAGAATAACAGATATACAGAGATGCTTAAGAAACAGGCAGGCTCTGATGCACAGATTTCCTATATCAGAAGTGAACTGGATGAGCTGGAAGTTAAGTCGGGCAGGGCAATGGAGGATGCCGGACTTATTGTGGCTGAGAACGCTGTACAGGAACTTGAGGAGGCAAAGGACAAGCTTGATGCAGTTGTATCTGAAAGTGAAAAAATCAGATTGGATATATCGGACATTGACAAAAAGCTTGTAAGCTGTGAGAACAGCTACAATATGCTGGTGGTTAATAATCAGCTTATGACTCAGGAACTGGAGGGGGCGAGAAAGCTCGCGGAAAGTGCCGGGGATACAGTAAGACTTGATAAGCTTCTGACAATATATGGAGCCGCTGGTAAAGAAGAACTTAAGAACGAACTGTATAATATATATGACAAGATGGGAAGGGAATTAGTCACCATTACCACAGAAAAAGACAGGCTTGTTACATTTATTGAAAATGCAAAGAAGGGTACTTACGAATGTGACAGTGCTGACAGGGATAAATTGAAAAAATACCTCACTGACACCTATGGTGAAGATGTGGTTGAGGGGCATGAATGGTTCAGAAACCTTAATCCGGGACAGAAGAGAGATGTATCAAAACGTGTGCCATTTGCGGAGTACAGCTTCGTAATTAAGAATGATTTTGACAGAATCAAGGAGGATGTGACCTTAAAGAATTTCCAGCGGGGAGCTTACGTTGTTCCAATTATAAGTGAGGCAGTGCTGTATGACACTAAGCTGGAGGTTAATACTGAACTGGTGGCATTTGCCATGAAGGATATGAATTTCTTAAGGGATGATGCCGGTTTACAGGTGGAAATTGAGACAGCAGGTCAGGAACTCTTCGATTATGAAAAACAGATAAACAAGTTATCTGACAGAAGACAGATGATATGGGATGACTATGTGTATGTTCTGGAAAGGGATATTGTTGAAAAATACTCTTCTCCTGTGGATAAGAATGCAATTCAGGATAAAATTGTGGAAAACAACAGGGGGATTGACAGAATATCACGGCAGATTGCAGGACTTAAGGAGGAAAAGGGCAGACTGTCTGAGAAAATGGATATCCTTAACAGTGAGCGCTTAAGACTTGAGGAGAAAAGGGATGCCTTAACCCGTGTAAGAGACATTAATGCAGAACTGGAGGCTAAGCAGAGCCAGCTTGTTAGTATTAAGGCCGAGCTTGAGAAATCTTATGAGTATGTGCGGGACAGCCAGCAGTCTAAATCTCAGGCAGAAGACAGGTATAAGAAAGCCCTTGAAGAGAAGGGCAGACTTGAAAAAGAACAGGAAAGACTTAAAGAAAGCTGGAATGATACATACAGCCAGTACTACGCTGAGGGGGAAGAGGCTGAAGATGGAGCGGCTCAGGGCGGAACAGATGGTGAATATATGAGTCTGGAAAGCAGATTCTTAGGACTTAAGGAGATTATTGACAGGGAAAACAGCGACCTTGGTGATAAGGAGGCTCTCCTTAAGCACTACCGTACATCTATGGAGAAATGCCTTAAATCCATTGAATACAGGGGAAGCGATGTTGAAATAATTAAAAGAAGCGTTGAAAATGGTACTCTTAAATCAGGTGGCTCATCTGCCATGTATGAATTAAAGGCATCTATTAAGGCGGATCTGGATAAATCCTCTAAACAGAGGGAGGAACTGGATTCACAGAATGCTTTGATGAACCGTCTGGAGGGAAGCGTTTCCCACGGAATCAACCAGATTATTGAAAGATTCGGGAATTACAGTTCTGTGGAATGTGATAATCCAGAAGTTTATGTAAAACAACACAAGGAACAGGCTGAAAAAATAGCAGGCGACATCAGGGAGGTTAAGAAGGAAGCAGACCAGCTGAGCCGCCAGCAGAAGGACATCTATGTGTGGAACAAGGACCTGGAAAGAATTATATCTAATGCAGGAATGACAATTCCTGATGAAAGGGAAATTGCCCGGCTTACTGCCGGAGTATCCGGACACGGAACAGATGATGAGATAGAAGTCAGGAACGGGGAAGATGCACCAGCTGTATATGCCAATATCACCATGCAGGATGTGAAGGGCTATGATACTGTGGCAAAAGAGTATGATAAGCACATGAAGCTTATGGCAAAGAAGAAGGATGAATTCGATAAGCATAAGAATACCCTTGCTGACCTTCTTGCAGGGTATGGTGCATCTGAACTTGCCACAGAGGTTAGAAATGCACTGACAATGCCTGCAGATGCTGCCCAGACAGAGGATATGGCAGAAAGACTTAGTGAGACTAACGGACTTATCCAGCTGGAAAAGGACAGAGTATCCAAAGGTATCCAGGATATGGAGAGAATCAAGGAGAATTTTGAGAACAGATGTATTCAGACCTGTTGCAATATTAAGACAGACCTTGACCGTCTTCCTAAGCTCTCAACCATTAATCTTGATGAGGAAAATATATCTGTTATTGGTCTTCAGATTCCATACGTACCTGAAGACAGGTTCAAGGAAAATATGTCTGCTTACATAGATGAGACAATAGCAGTGGCAGAGAGCTTTCCTACAGCAGATGAGAGGCTTAATTACATAAGAAACAGGCTTACATGGAAGAGGCTGTTTTCTGTTATTGTTACAGATATGAATTCTATAAGGGTTAATCTGTACAAACGTGAGAGAATAAAGGACCAGAGCAGATATCTGCGATATGAAGAGGCTGTAGGTTCAACAGGACAGTCACAGGGTATATACATACAGTTCCTTATTGCGGTTATCAATTACATTTCCAGCATAAATGCGCCATCACAGGATTCCAGTGTGATTGGAAAGACAATATTCATTGATAATCCATTTGGCGCAGCAAAGGATATATACATCTGGGAGCCTATATTTAAGATGCTGAAAACTAATCATGTACAGCTTATTGTTCCTGCCCGTGGTGCCACACCGGCAATTACAGGAAGGTTTGATGTAAACTACATTCTGGGGCAGAAGCTTACAGATGGCAGACAGCAGACTGTTGTGGTGGATTATTACAGTAAAACAGATTCTGACCAGATGGAATACACAAGGATGGATTACGAACAGGCAAGTTTCACATTCGATTAATGGTTTACAACACAAAAATGGTATGTTAGACTATATGGTATATGTGAATAATAGGATAATTGTGTCCTTGGGAAGATAGAGTTGGATACATGGGCAGAGGATTTCTGACCATGATAAGTATATTAAAGGAAAAGGTGGCGTGGAAATTGGATAAATACGACATGAAAATAAGCATGGAGCAAATCCAGACTCTTGTTGAGAAAAAGAAATACAAGCAGGCTTCTGACCTGGCAAAGACACTTAACTGGCATAAGGTTAAGGACTGGCCATCACTGTCAGCAGCCATAACTGCTCATGAAAAGGTGGGTGAGCTGGAAGAGGCCAGAGATATGGCTATTCTTGCTTATAACAGGAATCTTGGAGGCAAGAAGCTGGTATATGAGCTTACAACACTTATGATAAAGCTGAAGCAGTTTGATGATGCAGATCAGCTTTTCCTCGAATATGAGAAGATGGCATCCAGGGACGTTAGCAAATATGTCCTCTACTATGAGTTAAGAAAAGCGGAGGGCGCCCAGAGTAATGAACTTGTGGAGATTCTGGAGGATTACAAGTCTCAGGAAGTTGATGAAAAGTACATGTACGAGCTGGCTAAGCTCTATTCAAAGACAGGCAGGAAGAAGGAGTGTGTAAAAGCATGTGATGAGATAGCACTTCTTTTCCAGGATGGAGCATATGTTGTTAAGGCTCTTAAGATGAAACAGTTCCACGGAGCAAAGCTTACTGAGTCACAGCAGAAGAAGCTGGATGAGGCAAGAACCCGCAAGACTGACATGGAGATTACAAGAGAAATCCTGTTCCAGAAGCAGATGGACAACAATAATTTCAGTGATAAGAAGGAAGCTGAGATTGATGAGATGCTGGATGGTTCTGCTGCAGCAGAGGACACTGTCAATATAAGCAGAATGATAAAGGATGCTGCTAATCAGGATGATGATGTTGATTACACTGAATTCGAGACAGAGCTTGATGAGAATGGTGTTAACAGAAAGCTTAAGAGATTCATATTAGAGCAGGTTAAGGCGGCTGAAGAAGCCAAGGCAGCTGAGGCAAAGGCGGCAGAAGAGGCTAAGGTGGCAGAGGAAACCAAAGCAGCAGAAGAGGCTAAGGTGG
>SAMEA3663175__coassemble_208_pt1 | contig 16325 bp, 11 predicted proteins | sample SAMEA3663175__metabat2_high_PE_014 | metagenome-assembled genome bin SAMEA3663175 (sample SAMEA3663175) | pig gut metagenome | biome: pig gut; feature: pig-associated habitat; material: faeces | place: Denmark | collected 2012 | reverse complement strand
TTGTTTTATCAGTAATTATGTGCATAGGTATGCTTACAGGTTGTACAGGCTCTGGGGGAAACAGTGCTAATAATACAGAAACATCAGCAGGTGACACGATACAGTATTTATCAGGAAAAGTTAATATAGAGATTCAGGTGGCATCCTACGGGACTATTGAAGCTACGCTAGATGCAGATGTAGCTCCAATCACTGTAACTAATTTTGTTAATCTGGCAAAGTCGGGATTCTATGATGGACTGACATTTCACAGAATAATCATTGGATTTATGATTCAAGGCGGAGACCCTAAACACAATGGAACTGGAGGGGCAGATACTAAGATTAAAGGTGAATTTGCAAAAAATGGTGTGGAAAACACTATTTCACATAAGAGAGGTACCATTTCCATGGCCAGGTCAAGCTCCTATGATTCTGCAAGTTCACAGTTTTTCATAATGCATGAGGACAGGACTAATCTTGATGGACAGTATGCAGCATTTGGAACGGTTACATCGGGCATGGATGTAGTGGATGCAATATGTAACAGTGTAAAGCCGGTTGATGACAATGGAACGGTTCCTTATGAAAAACAGCCTGTAATCACTACAATAAAGGTGCTTGACTGATATAATAAAATATAGATAATTATAATGATATAAACAATTAAGAAGGAGAAGGTTGCTAAATTATGGCAGGTTCTACATATGGAAATACATTTAAAATAATGACATGGGGAGAATCACACGGAAGTGGACTGGGAGTTGTAATTGATGGCTGTCCGGCAGGGATTGAACTGGATTCATCTGATATCCAGGTAATGCTTAACAGAAGAAAGCCTGGCCAGTCGAAGTTTGTTACACCAAGAAAAGAGGATGATGAGGTTCAGATTCTGTCCGGATTATTTGAGGGAAAGACTACAGGAACTCCAATTTCCATGATGATTTTAAACAAGACACAGAGGTCAGCAGATTATTCAGAGATAGCAAGTTATTACAGACCGGGACATGCTGATTATACATTTGATGAAAAATTCGGTTTCAGGGATTACAGAGGCGGCGGAAGAAGCTCAGGAAGAGAGACAATCGGACGTGTGGCAGCTGGAGCTGTTGCCAAGAAAATACTTGCAGCTCTTGGAATTAATGTTACAGCATATGCCAGAGAGATTGGAGGAATAGAGATTGATTATAACAATTTTAATCTTGAGGAGATGGCCAATAATCCTTTTAATATGCCTGACAGCAACGCTGCAGCACAGGTGGAAAAGTACGCAATGGAGAAGATTAAGGAATGTAATTCCATAGGAGGAATTGTGGAATGTGTTGCCACGGGAGTAATGCCTGGAATTGGAGAGCCTGTATTTGATAAGCTTGATGCCAGTCTGGCAAAAGCAGTTATGTCAATTGGGGCTGCCAAGGGATTTGAGGTTGGCGATGGCTTTGCAGTGGCAAAGGCAACAGGACTTTCCAATAACGATGCATTTGTTATGGAAGATGGAAAAGTGGTGAAAAAGACTAATCATGCCGGCGGAATATTAGGCGGTATGAGTGACGGTTCAGATATTGTTATAAGAGCAGCATTCAAACCCACACCTTCTATTTCTTCTGACCAGGAGACTGTTAATAAGAGTGGAGAGAATATTACAGTGTCAATTAAAGGCCGTCATGATCCTATGATTGTACCGAGAGCTGTTGTGGTAGTTGAGGCTATGACTGCTATTACACTGGTCGACATGATTTTTGAGAATATGACTGCGAGAATGGACAGAATTGCAGATTTCTATGATAGAGTAAGAAAAGGTAACGATTATGTATAAAGTTATTAAAAAAGATGGACGCGCAAAGAGGGCACAGCTGGAAACAGTTCACGGGACAATCCAGACACCAGTGTTTATGAATGTAGGAACTGTAGCTGCTATCAAGGGTGCGGTTTCTACCATGGACTTAAAGAAAATAGGAACACAGGTGGAACTTTCCAACACATATCATCTTCATGTAAGACCGGGAGATAAGCTTATTAAGGAAATGGGCGGTCTTCATAAGTTTATGAACTGGGACAGGCCAATCTTAACTGATTCCGGTGGATTTCAGGTGTTTTCTCTTGCAGGATTACGAAAGATTAAAGAAGAGGGGGTTACATTTAACTCTCATATAGACGGACACAGAATATTTATGGGTCCAGAGGAAAGTATGCAGATTCAGTCAAATCTTGGCTCAACTATTGCTATGGCATTTGATGAGTGTGCACCTGCCAAAGCTGACAGAAGTTATATAATTAATTCAGTTGACAGGACTACAAGGTGGCTTTCAAGGTGCAAGACAGAGATGGACAGACTTAACAGTCTTCCTGATACAGTTAATCCACATCAGCTCCTTTTTGGTATCAATCAGGGAGCTGTGTATACGGATATCAGAATTGACCATGCAAAGAGAATTTCTGAGATGAATCTTGATGGTTATGCCATCGGTGGTCTGGCTGTGGGGGAAACCCACGAGGAGATGTATCATGTGCTGGACGAGACAGTTCCTTATCTTCCAGAGGACAAACCAACATATCTGATGGGGGTTGGTACTCCTGCCAATATACTGGAGGCAGTTGACAGGGGCGTGGATTTCTTTGATTGTGTATACCCATCCAGAAATGGCCGCCATGGTCATGTGTATACTAAATTTGGAAAGATTAATCTGTTCAATTCCCAGTATGAGAAGGATGACAGACCTATTGAAGAGGGATGCCAGTGTGAAGCATGCCAGTATTCAAGAGCCTATATCCGTCATCTGTTAAAAGCCAAGGAGATGCTGGGAATGAGGTTGTGCGTTATTCATAATCTGTATTTTTATAATCATCTTATGGAAGATATCCGCAATGCCATAGAAGAAGGAAATTATTCTTCATTTAAAGGAGAGGATTGAACTTCTTAAGACTTTATAAAATACTGGACATTAATGTATTTTTAAGGTACTATATGTAATGTTTCCATTTGGAAAACAGATTGTTTATTTGGAGGAATATTATGCAGGGCATTATAATGATTGTTTATGTGTTTGTTATCTGTGTGTTGATGTACTTTATAGCTATTAAGCCACAGAAGAAAGAACAGAAGAAAAAGCAGGAGCTTATGAACTCTATTGAAAAGGGCGATTTTGTTCTTACAACAAGTGGTTTTTATGGTGTTATTATTGATATAACAGAGGATGATGTTATTGTTGAGTTTGGTAACAACAAGAACTGCCGTATCTCAATGAGAAAGAGTGCTATTGAACAGGTTGAGAAGCCAGCATCACCTTCATCTGAGCAGTAATAATATACAGGAATATTTCCTGTCTGGCAGTGTGCTTTTCCTTTAGCTTTATGGTAGTAAGCAGAAGGATTGGCACACTGTTTTTATTTTTATCTTTTCATAGTATGCCGGTAAAGGCCTCTGTGTTTAAATAATAATTTATTTTAGTTGAAATAATACTGTAAATAAGGTAAAATAATTAGAAATATTTTGTTAGGATGGAGATTGAGATGGAATACAATATTACACTTATTCCAGGTGATGGTATCGGACCTGAGATTGTAGATGAGGCAAGAAAGGTTCTTGACAGAGTTGGAAAGGTATATGGACATAATTTTAATTATACTAAAATCCTTATGGGAGGATGTTCTATAGATGAGTATGGAGTCCCACTTACAGATGAGGCAGTCCAGATTGCCAAGTCATCAGATGCGGTGCTTCTTGGTGCCGTGGGAGGCAATGTAGGCAACTCCAGATGGTATGATGTGGCTCCTAATTTAAGACCAGAGGCAGGACTTCTGAAAATCAGAAAGGAGTTGGAATTGTTTGCAAATATCCGTCCTGCATATCTTTATAATGAATTAAAGGATGCATGTCCGCTGAAGGATGAAGTGATTGGCAATGGCTTTGACATGGTTATTATGCGAGAACTTACTGGTGGCCTTTACTTTGGTGACAGATACACTAAAGAGGTTAACGGATTAAAGACTGCGGTGGATACACTTACATATAATGAAGAAGAGATAAGAAGAATAGCAATCAAAGGATTTGAGATAGCCATGAAGCGCCGTAAGAAGCTTGTCAGTGTTGATAAAGCCAATGTTCTTGATTCATCAAGATTATGGCGAAGCGTCGTTGCTGAAGTTGCTAAGGATTATCCTGAGGTTGAGGTTACTAATATGCTGGTTGATAACTGTGCAATGCAGCTTGTTATGAATCCTGGCCAGTTTGATGTAATTCTTACAGAGAATATGTTTGGTGATATTCTTTCAGATGAGGCAAGTATGATTACTGGTTCAATCGGAATGCTTTCATCAGCAAGTCTTGGCAAGACTAAGCTTGGACTGTATGAGCCTAGTCATGGCTCAGCACCGGATATTGCAGGAAAGAATATTGCAAACCCTATTGCAACAATTCTCAGTGCAGCCATGATGTTAAGATATTCTCTTGATCTGGATAAGGAAGCAGACGCAATTGAAGCTGCCGTGGCAAAGGTACTTAAAGAAAACTACAGAACAGTGGACATTATGTCAGAGGGAATGACGGAATGTTCTACATCAAAGATGGGCGACCTTATAGCAGACAGAATATAGTTTTTATAAGCAGACTACATAATATAATATATTGCCAGAGGATTGGCAGATTGGAGTAGATATGAAGAGTGATAATGTAAAAAAAGGGATGCAGCAGGCACCTCACCGTTCGTTATTTAATGCACTTGGGTTTACTGAAGAAGAGATGGAAAAGCCATTAGTTGGTATTGTAAGTTCATATAATGAGATTGTTCCAGGACATATGAATCTTGATAAGATTGTTAACGCTGTTAAATTGGGAGTTGCAGAAGCAGGCGGAGTGCCTGTTGTATTTCCAGCAATTGCAGTGTGTGATGGTATTGCCATGGGTCATGTTGGTATGAAGTATTCTCTTGTAACAAGAGACCTTATTGCTGATTCAACAGAGTGTATGGCAACAGCTCACCAGTTTGATGCTCTTGTTATGGTTCCTAACTGTGATAAGAATGTTCCAGGACTTCTTATGGCTGCAGCAAGGGTTAATGTTCCAACAGTATTTGTAAGTGGCGGCCCTATGCTTGCAGGTAAAGTTGATGGAAGAAAGAGAAGCCTTTCATCAATGTTTGAGGCGGTTGGTTCTTATTCAGCCGGAACAATGACAGAAGAGCAGGTTCGTGAATATGAACAGAAGGTTTGTCCTACATGTGGTTCCTGCTCAGGAATGTATACTGCCAATTCAATGAACTGCCTTACAGAGGCACTTGGAATGGGCCTTCGTGGAAATGGTACAATTCCAGCTGTATATTCTGACAGAATCAAGCTTGCAAAGCATGCAGGTATGGCAGTTATGGAGATGCTTAAGAAGAATATCCGTCCAAGAGATATTATGACTAAAGAGGCTATTATTAATGCTCTTACAGTAGATATGGCTTTAGGATGTTCAACTAACAGTATGCTTCACCTTCCTGCCATTGCTCACGAGGTTGGATTTGATTTTGATATCAAGTTTGCAAATGAGATAAGTGAGAAGACTCCAAATCTCTGCCATCTTGCCCCAGCAGGTCCTACATATATGGAAGACCTTAATGAGGCTGGCGGTGTATATGCAGTTATGAGAGAACTTGATGAACTTGGACTGCTTAACAGAGATTGTATTACTGTAACAGGAAAGACTATAGGTGAAAATATTGCTGATGCAGTTAATCTTAATACAGATGTCATAAGAACAGTTGATAATCCATATTCTAAAACTGGAGGTCTTGCAGTACTCTCAGGTAATCTTGCACCAGATGGTTCAGTTGTCAAAAGGTCAGCTGTTGTTCCTGAAATGCTTGTTCATGAGGGACCAGCCAGAGTATTTGACTGTGAAGAGGATGCTATTGAAGCTATTAAGGGCGGCAAGATTGTTGCAGGTGATGTTGTTGTTATAAGATATGAGGGACCAAAGGGTGGTCCTGGTATGAGAGAGATGCTTAATCCTACATCTGCTATTGCAGGTATGGGACTTGGTTCAAGTGTTGCTCTTATTACAGATGGACGTTTCTCTGGTGCAAGCCGTGGCGCTTCTATTGGACACATTTCACCGGAAGCTGCAGTAGGCGGTCCAATAGCTTTAGTTGAGGAGGGGGATATTATAAGTATTAATATTCCTGAATATAAGCTTGAATTAAAGATTTCAGATGAAGAACTGGCTGCGAGAAAAGCTAAATGGCAGCCAAGAGAGCCTAAGGTTAACACAGGCTATCTTAAGAGATATGCATCAATGGTTACATCTGGTAACAGAGGTGCAATTATGAAAAATCCTGATGAGAAATAATGAAAGGGAGACAGATTCATGAAGTTAAATGGTTCAGAGATAATTGTTGAGTGTCTTAAGGAACAGGGCGTTGATACAATTTTTGGTTATCCGGGAGGAGCTATTCTTAATGTCTATGATGCTTTGTATAAGCACTCTGACGAGATAACCCATATTCTTACATCACATGAGCAGGGGGCTGCTCATGCTGCTGATGGATATGCCAGAGCAACTGGAAAGGTGGGAGTGTGTCTTGCAACTTCTGGTCCAGGAGCAACTAATCTTGTAACTGGTATTGCTACAGCATACATGGATTCAATTCCTGTAGTTGCTATTACATGTAATGTTACAGTTCCTCTTCTTGGAAAGGACAGTTTTCAGGAGGTTGATATTCAGGGAATAACAATGCCTATTACCAAGCATAACTTTATTGTAAAGAATATTGCTGATTTAGCTAATGTTATAAGAAAGGCATTCAAAATTGCCAAATCTGGCAGACCTGGTCCTGTTCTTATTGATGTTACCAAGGATGTTACAGCAGCTGAATATGATTATGTCAAGGAAACTCCTAAACTTATTGAGAGGCAGACAGACACAATTAATGAAGAGGATGTTGAGGATGCTGTAAAGCTGATTAAGGAGTGTAAGAAGCCTTATGTATTTGTAGGTGGAGGAGTAATTGCTTCAGAAGCTTCAGAGGAGCTTAGCAGATTTGTACATAAAATCAATGCTCCAGTTACGGATTCTCTTATGGGTAAAGGCGCATTTGACGGTTCCGATCCATTATATTCAGGAATGTTGGGTATGCATGGAACAAAAGCATCTAACTATGGTGTATCACGATGTGATCTTCTTATTGTTATTGGTGCCCGTTTCTCAGACAGAGTAACAGGTAATGCCAAGAAGTTTGCAAGCAATGCGAAGATTCTCCAGTTTGACGTAGACCCTGCTGAGATTAATAAGAATATTAAGGCAGATGCTACTGTGATTGGAGATGCCCTTGAAGTATTAAAGCGTGTTAACGCCAAGCTCGAGCAGATGGACCATTCTGACTGGATTAATGAGATTGAGGAACTTAAGGTTAAGTTCCCAATGGCATACAGAAAAGATATTCTTAATGGACCGCTGGTTATGGAACATATATATGACATTACCAAGGGAGAAGCGATTATATCTACAGATGTAGGACAGCATCAGATGTGGGCTGCACAGCATTATACTTATAAGAAGCCAAGAACGCTCCTGACATCAGGAGGACTTGGAACAATGGGATATGGACTTGGAGCAGCGATAGGCGCCAAAGTTGGATGCAGGGATAAGGTTGTTATTAATATAGCCGGAGACGGATGCTTCAGAATGAACATGAATGAACTGGCAACAGCTACAAGATATAATATTCCGGTAATTGAGGTTATTCTTAATAATCATGTTCTTGGTATGGTAAGACAGTGGCAGGATTTGTTCTATGGTCAGAGATATTCAGCAACTGTTCTTGAGGATGTTACTGATTTTGTTAAAGTATCAGAAGGAATGGGAGCAAAGGCTTACAGAGTAACTGATTCTGAATCATTTGACAATGCCTTAAAGGAAGCTATTGAATTAAATATACCTTGTGTGATTGAATGCGTAATAGGCAAGGATGACAAGGTGTTCCCAATGGTTGCACCGGGTGCTGCTATTTCAGAAGCTTTTGACAGGGCAGACCTTGAGCTTAAGAATAATAAGTAAAATGGGTTAAATATAGTGCTTAATAATGTTGTAACTTTTTTTAATTAGATGTATTATAGCATGTAGATGTTAAAAAACGCGAAAGCGTATAATTAATTATAGGAGGAAAGAAAAGTGGCAAGAGTTTATAATTTTAGCGCAGGTCCAGCAGTTTTACCAGAAGAGGTATTACGTGAAGCAGCAGACGAGATGCTTGATTACAAGGGCAGTGGACAGTCTGTAATGGAGATGAGCCATCGTTCTAAAGTGTATGACAATATCATTAAGGAGGCAGAGGCTGATTTAAGAGATCTTCTTAACATCCCTGATAATTACAAGGTATTATTCCTTCAGGGTGGCGCATCACAGTTCTTTGCAGAGGTTCCTATGAACCTTATGAAGAATAAGAAAGCAGCTTACATTATTACAGGTCAGTGGGCTAAGAAGGCTTTCCAGGAGGCTAAGATCTATGGTGAGGCAGTTGCAGTAGCTTCATCTGAGGATGAGACATACTCTTACATACCTGACTGTTCAGATCTTGATATTCCAGAGGATGCAGATTACGTATATATCTGTGAGAATAACACAATTTATGGAACTAAATATAAGACTCTTCCAAATACTAAGGGTCATATCCTTGTTTCTGATGTTTCATCATGTTTCCTTTCAGAGCCAATGGATGTTACTAAGTATGGTGTTGTATATGGTGGTGTACAGAAGAATATCGGACCAGCAGGTGTGGTAATTGCTATTATCAGAGAGGACCTTATTACTGATGATGTCCTTCCAGGCACACCAACAATGCTTAAGTGGAAGACTCAGTCAGATAATGATTCATTATACAATACACCTCCATGCTATAATATATATATCTGTGGCAAGGTATTTAAGTGGATTAAGAAGATGGGTGGTCTTTCAGCAATGAAGGAACACAATGAGAAGAAGGCAAAGATTTTATATGATTTCCTTGATGAGAGCAAGATGTTCAAGGGAACAGTAAGGAAAGAAGACCGTTCTCTTATGAATGTTCCATTTGTGACAGGTGATAAGGAACTTGATGCTAAATTCGTTGAAGAGGCAACTAAGGCAGGCTTTGTAAATCTTAAGGGACACAGAACAGTTGGCGGAATGAGAGCATCTATCTATAATGCTATGCCAATTGAAGGCGTTGAGAAGCTTGTTGAGTTTATGAGAAACTTCGAAAAGGAGAATACAAAGTAATGGTTAACGTTAATTGTCTTAATAATATATCTTCTGTAGGTCTTGATTTATTTTCAAGTGATTACAATACTTCTGCCAGCTTTGAGGATTCACAGGCTGTTCTTGTAAGAAGTGCAAAGATGCATGATATGGAGCTTCCAGCAGGATTACTTGCTATTGCAAGAGCGGGTGCAGGTGTTAATAATATTCCTCTGGACAAATGTGCAGATTCAGGCGTAGTTGTATTTAATACACCAGGTGCTAATGCTAATGCTGTTAAGGAGCATGTAATTGCTGCAATGCTTATCTCTTCAAGAGATATTGTTGGTGGTATTGAGTGGGTTAAGGCTAACAAGGACGATGCTGATATTGCCAAGTCAGCAGAGAAGGCTAAGAAAGCATTTGCTGGTAAGGAAATATCAGGAAAGAAGCTTGGTGTAATTGGCCTTGGTGCAATTGGCCAGCTTGTTGCTAATGCAGCGATCAATCTTGGAATGGAAGTATACGGTTATGATCCATATCTTTCTGTTAATGCAGCATGGAACCTTTCAAGAAAAGTTAAGCATATTGTTAATGTAGAAGATATATATAAGGAATGTGATTATATAACAATCCATGTTCCAGCCCTTGATAACACTAAGGGAATGATTAACAAGGCTGCATTTGACATGATGAAGAAGGGAACAGTTGTAATTAACTGTGCCAGAGATATCCTTGTTGATGAGCCGGCTATTCTTGATGCAATTAAGTCTGGAAAGGTTGCAAAGTATGTAACGGATTTCCCTAACTCTACAGTTGCAGGACAGGATGGCGTAATAGTTCTTCCACATCTTGGAGCTTCTACAGAGGAAGCAGAGGATAACTGTGCAGTAATGGCAGTTAAGGAATTAAGAAATTACATTGAGAATGGTAATATTATTAATTCTGTAAACTATCCTGCATGTGACATGGGTGTATGCAATACGGCAGGCCGTGTAGCTATCTGCCATAAGAATGTGCCAGCTGTAATAAGCAAGATAACAAGTGTTATGGGCGATGCTGGAATTAATATTGAAGAGATGGCTAACAAGTCAAGAGGGGATTATGCATATTCTCTTCTTGATACAGCGACACCAGTTTCAGATGATGTAGTTGGTAAACTTTCAGCTATTGAGGGTGTTATCAAGGTTCGTGTTATAAAGTAAGAATTGATACCTTTCTGAAAGATTTTCTGCCAGATACACAGATTAATTTTATAATGTTTTTTATGGCTTTACAGGCTTTTTTGTCCTGTAGAGCCATTTTTATTTTCTTTACTTTCCCAAAAGCATATTGTATAATTATTCCATAAATGTGTAAAATGGTAAGCTTTTATTGAACTTGTATACGGAGGGGGATAATTAAGTGAAGAACATGAAAGAAAAAAATAACAACGAAGAAGGAAAAAATGTGGCAGCATATGACCGTGAGGTTGCAAGATGTAATAAAGTAGTTGCTTTATGTCATACTATTGAAATTGCTGTTATTTCTATTGCATATTTTGTGGAGTTTATCAAAGGTGCAAGAACTATAAGTTATGTTCTTTTAACAATTTTAATTGGTATTTTTGCACCAGTTCTTGAATGGATTTTTTATAGTAAGAAGAAAGATGCAACAGCTGTAAAGCATTGTGCCGGATATGGATTTGCAGTATTTTACATATTTATTATGTTTACAACTAACAATTTGTTTGCCTTCGTATATGCAATTCCGATGATTATTGCAATTTCAGTATATAATGATTTTAAATATTCTATTCCTGTTAATGTCGGTGTTGTTATTGTTAATTGTATTCAGGCAGCGTGGTTTTTCAAGTTAGGTCTGTATACAGTTGATTCTCTCGCCGGATTGGAAATTCAGGTGCTTGTTATGGTTATTATTGCATGTTACTCAATATACACATCAAGAGCACTTGAGATTAACAAGAAAGAAAAGGTCCTTCAGATTGAGGAACAGGGCAGTAAAACAGAAAATCTTCTTAATAAGACTATGAATATTTCAGAACAGATCAGTGCAAGAATAGACACTATCAGTTCTAAAATCAGTGACCTTGATGAGGCTGTTAATGCAACAAGAGAGGCGATGCAGGATGTTACAGAAGGTTCAGGAGATACAGCAGAGGCAGTACAGAAACAGCTTGAGATGACTGAGAATATCCAGAAGAGAGTTAATGATGTTAAGAATGGTGCAGACCAGATTATAAGTAATGTTAGTAGTGCCAAAGATGCAGTTTTTGCTGGTAATGAGAACCTTAATACCCTCATGCAGCAGGTTAACCATTCTGTTGAATCTGGAAAGACTGTTACGGCACAGCTTAGTGATTTGAAAGCTATTATGGCTAATATGAATTCTGTTGTTGATATTATTACTAATATTACATCCCAGACCAGCCTTCTTGCACTTAATGCCAGTATTGAGGCTGCAAGAGCCGGTGAAGCTGGAAAGGGTTTTGCGGTTGTTGCTTCAGAGATTTCCAAGATGGCTAATGAAACACAGGACGCAACTGTTAAGATTACTGATATGATTGGCAGTGTGTCTGAGGCAATTAATAAGGTTGTTGATGTAACAACACAGATGGTTAATGATATTGACGGACAGCATGATTCTGCAGCGAAGACAGAGGAAAGCTTTAAGAATATTGAAAGAAATTCAGCTGATATTGAAGATAATTCAAGGTACTTATCAGAGATAATTGAGCATCTTTCTTCAGCCAACAGCGAGATTATTGACAGTATTTCAACAATCTCAGCAATTTCTGAGGAGGTTTCTGCTCACGCTAATGACACATATTCAATTAGTGAGAAAAACAGCCAGGTTGTTGGTGAGGTAGTTGCAATTTCTACTGAATTGAAGAATCTTACTGCACAGTTAAATGCATAGAATATATACTTCGGAGGAATATTATGGCAGTAGTAAAACCTTTTTCATGTGTAAGACCAGATGCTGATCTTGCAAGCAGAGTTGCGGCTCTTCCATATGATGTGTATGACAGGGCTGAGGCAAAAATTGAGGTAAACAGAGAACCTTTATCGTTTTTGGCAATTGACAGGGCAGAGACCCAGTTTGATGATTCTGTGGATATGTACTCACCCCAGGTCTATAATAAGGCAAAGGATTTATTTGAAGCCAGGGTGGCTGATAAGACATTTATTACTGACCAGGATAAGACTTATTACATATACGCGCTGACTATGGATGGCAGGACTCAGACAGGTCTGGTGGCCTGTGCATCTATTGATGATTATCTCAACAACGTAATTAAAAAGCATGAGAATACCAGAGCTGAAAAGGAAGTTGACAGAATAAAACATGTTGATACATTATCTGCACAGACTGGGCCTATTTTTCTTGCGTATAGAGCTGATGAAGTGATTACAGGTGCAGTTAATAGTACTAAAGAGTCTCCATGCTTGTATGATTTTGTCTCTCCTGATGGAATAAGGCATCAGGTATGGAAGATGACGGATGAGAGCATGGTGAGTGATGTTGCCAAGGCTTTTGAATCTATTGATTCAATCTATATTGCAGATGGACATCACAGAGCTGCTTCTGCTGTTAAAGTAGGATTGAAGAGAAGAGAGGAGAATCCAGGGTTTACCGGTGATGAGGAATTCAACTTCTTTCTGGCAGTCCTTTTCCCTGATGAAGAGTTAAAGATACTTCCATATAACAGAGTCGTAAAGGATCTTAATGGGCTTTCCAAGGAAGCGTTTCTTAGTAAAGTTAAAGACAATTTTGAACTTAGCATGAGTGATGTTCCTGTTAGTCCTGATAAGAAGGGTACATATGGAATGTTCCTTGACAATACATGGTATCTGCTTAAGGCAAAAGGAAAGATTCTATCAGATGATGCTGTAGACGGACTGGATGTGGCAGTGCTTCAGAATAGTCTTCTTGAACCAGTTCTTGGAATTACTGATCCCAAGACTGATAAAAGAATTGATTTTGTTGGCGGAATCAGAGGCTTGAAGGAATTGGAGAGAAGATGCAGCCTTGATTGTGTTGTTGCATTTTCTATGTATCCAACTTCTATTTCTGAATTGTTTGCAGTTTCAGATAATAACAGGCTTATGCCACCTAAATCAACATGGTTTGAACCCAAGTTAAGAAGTGGCTTATTTATACACAGAATATAGTATTTATATGGCAAAGTCTGTCTAAAGACTTTGCCATTATTAAGTTTGATTAATGTAAAATGGAGGAAAACAATGTTACACGAAGTTATTAATATTGATATTGACTATGAAAAATTGGGAATTAATCACGATGATTCCAAAGCAACAATTACTACATATATCAAAGATATCTTTCCTAAGGACCAGCTGCCTTTCAGAAGACCTCTTGTTATAATATGTCCTGGTGGTGGATATCATCATCACTCTCCAAGGGAGGGAGAGGCTATGGCAATAACTATGCTGAATATGGGAATGAATGCGGTGGTTTTGAGATACAGCCTTTGCCCTAATGAATTTCCATGTCAGTTGTATGAGATTGCATACACAATGGATTACGTAAGAACTCATGCAGGAGAGTGGGATGTAGACCCTGATAAAATAATTGTGGCAGGATTCTCAGCAGGTGGACATGTGGCGGCCTCTCTTGGAACTATGTATGACCAGGAAGAATTAAAGCCATTTCTTTCGTATGCTGGACTGGATTCTGACAGAGTGAAACCTGATGCAATGCTGTTGGGGTACTCTGTTCTTACCAGCGGTGAACATGCCCATAAAGCTTCTTTTGAAAGACTGCTGGGTGACAGGCATGACGAACTGCTTGCCAGTGTGAATCTTGTTAAGAGAGTTAATGCAGGTACGCCAAAGACATTTTTATGGCATACATTTTCAGATGGTTCTGTTCCAGTGGAGAATACGCTCCTTTTTGCAGCTGCATTAAGACAGAATAATGTACCATTTGAGCTGCATATATTTCCTAATGGTAACCATGGTATTGGTTTGGGAACGAAGGAGACAGATACAATAGACGGAAAACATTATCAACCGGAAGTTAATGCATGGACAGGACTTTTTAAGACATGGGCTGATATTAATATGTAAGATAGTAGTCAGGGGGTGGACTTATGAATGGTAAAGTATATAATCTTATGAACTGGCCTGAGATAGAGGGTATTACATACTGTGAAAGTGATAAGCCGGGGGAACTTCTTGGCGGACATCTTGTTAAAGAAGGTTTTCTAATCCAGATTTTCAGACCAGATGCTGTGGATGTAAAGGTGAGCGTATCTGGAGTTAACAGGAAATACACATGTGACAAGGTGGATGAAGCTGGTTATTTTGCTGTGCTTATTCCTGGAAAGAAAAAGGTAGAATATACTGTAAGGGTTGAGGATGTTAAAGGCAGAAGTACTGAGTATATTGACCCATACTGCTTTGGTACAACATTAAAGAAGGAAGATATCAGGAAGTTTTTATCAGGAGCTTCTGAGGATTCCTACAAGTTTATGGGAGCAAGACAGATTGAGGTTAATGGCATCAGTGGAGTACGTTTTGCTGTGTATGCCCCTAATGCAAGAAGAGTCAGCGTTGTAGGAGCTTTTAATGACTGGGATGGAAGAAGTTTCCAGATGAACAGGAATGATGAGAGTGGTATATTTGAATTATTTATTCCTGGTCTGGAGGATGCCTCTGATTATTGTTATGAAATTAAGCTTAGCAATGGGCAGATTGTAAGGAAAGCAGACCCTTATTATATTGGAGATAATGACCTGATTTGTGATTTTATATGGAATGATGAGGAATGGAATCCTGATACAGATAAGGACAAACCATTGGCTATCTGTGAACTTGGAATCGATGAATTAATCAGTGACGATATAGTCCGTTCTGTGAAGAATATGGGATTCAATTACATTGAGTTATCAGGGCTTACATCAACAATTGATAAGGAAAATGGTATTGCAGCAGGTAATTTCTGCGTTGACAGAAAGCTGGGAAGTGACAGGCTTAAGGGTATAATTAACGAGTTTCACAATCAGGGAATTGGCGTAATTGTTGATTGTAATATGGCTTATATGGAAGAAGGACTGGGGAGTTTTATATATTATGACGGAACTCATTTGCTGGACTCTGGCTCATCATCATTAAGTGATCATCCTGATGTAAAATGTGCACTCTATAATTTTGACTGCAAAGAGGTCAGATCATATCTTAATTCGACAGCAGTTTACTGGATTAAGGAGTTCCATGCTGATGGACTGCGACTTAAGGAAGTGGCTTCAATGCTGTATCTGGATTACGGAAGGAATCCAGGGGAGTGGAGTTTTAACATGTACGGCAGTAAAGAAAACCTGGCTGGAGTGGAATTCATAAAAGGATTGAGAAAGATTGCTGACAAGCAGGATAAGAAGGTTCTTCTTATTGCAGAGGAAAGCAGCATCTGGGACATGGTTACCGGAGAGATTAAGAGGGAAGGCCTTGGTTTTGACTATAAGTGGAATGATGGATGGAAAAAGGATTTTATGGATTTTTACTACACAGATCCACTGTTCAGGAAAGGGAAATATGATAAATTAAGCCATAGTATGCTATACCAGTACAGTGAAGATTTCATACTTGAGTTCTCCAGGGATGGCTATGGATGGGAAAAAGGACTGCTTAGGGATACAGCACCTGTTCCAGAAGATAAGAAAATGTGCCATGTTAAGAATGCTCTGGCATATATGTATGCATATCCTGGAAAGAAGCTGGTTAATTTCAGGGAATGCGAGGGCGTTGAGGATTATGTGACATGGCTTAACGGCATATATTCCGGGAATAAACCTCTGTATCAGCTGGATAATAAAGCAGAGGGCTTCGGATGGATTAATGATTCGGCGGCAGTGGAAACAATTCTTTCGTTCTACAGAAAATCAGCAGATGGTACAATGATTATGGCCATCGCTAATTTTACTCCTGTTGATAGAAAGGGTTATGTTCTTGGAGTGCCCCAGGCTGGAAAATATACAGATATGACAACTGCAAAGACATACAAATCAACTGATCAGGAATCAGATGGCTTTGATGATTCTATAAAAGCAGACCTTCCAGGATTAAGCGTGAGCTTCTTTACATTTGAGCCCTTCACAGAAATTGAAATTGAAGAAAATGCCATAATGAAA